>Ga0209972_10000300_pt1 | contig 49197 bp, 51 predicted proteins | sample NOAtaG_7_FD_187302 | JGI IMG/M metagenome (GOLD analysis project Ga0209972, IMG submission 187302) | Freshwater lake microbial communities from Lake Erie, under a cyanobacterial bloom - NOAA_Erie_Diel1S_2200h metaG (SPAdes) (version 2) | ecosystem: Environmental > Aquatic > Freshwater > Lake ...
GCTGGCTTTATCGTAGCAGCCAGACAAATTGTTGGAATTAAAGCTTTTGGTATATATACTCCACTGATTATAACCTTTGCTTTGACTGAAATTGGCTTCAAATATGGAGTTAGCATTTTTATAGTATCCCTTTTAGTTGCGTCCATAGTCCGATTTTTACTTAGAAAAATTAGAATTCTGTACCTACCAAAAATGGCTTTAATACTATCTATTACGGCTTTATCTATGTTCTTTAGTTTAATTTGGGGTATATTCTCAGATAGTACTGTATTTGTACAAGCTTCAATTTACCAAATTTTAATAATTATCACCCTAGTAGAAAAATTCATCAATGCTCAGATGGAAAAAGGTTATCGTACCGCGGTAATTCTATCTCTAGAAACTTTAATTCTAGCCTCAATCGGGAATTTGATTATGACCACTACTCGTCTCCGAGATTTAGTTTTCTATAATCCTTGGCTAATTCTAGTCGTATTTGCAGGAATTATATTCTTAGGAAGATATGAAGGGCTTAGAATATCTGAATATATTCGATTTAGAAGAATTATTAGCAATCAATAAGCTATGAATTGGCTAGAAGCATTCGTATTTAGTCAAAAAATACTCGGGATGAATGCCCGCAACCTTTCTTATATCAAACCCTACAATTATCGTAAATGGGTCAAATTAGTAGATAATAAAATTAAATTCAAAAAAGCCCTACAACAAAATAATATACCGACTCCCAAACTCATAGCTTCTATCCGCTCCTATGAAAAGCTGAATAATTTTGATTTCAATAAATTACCTAAAAGTTTTGTACTCAAGCCAACTTCTGGTTTTGGAGGAGAAGGAATTGTAGTAATCTTTGGTGAGCATAAAAAGAGAACCACAGATGGCGAGAGACAATGGGTGAAAACAAAAGGAGTAAAATTGAGTGAGAGTATGATTCATAGTCATATTAGCAATATTCTAGACGGAACATATTCTCGCACCAATAGCCCTGATATAGCTTTCTTTGAAGAGAGAATCAAAATCAACAAATCATTCAAGCACTTAGCTTATAAGGGAATTCCAGATATTAGAATAATCGTATTCAATCGTATTCCTGTAATGGCTATGATGCGAATCCCGACCAAAGAATCCGATGGCAAAGCTAATTTACATCTCGGAGGAATTGGAGTAGGAATTGATATGGCCACAGGTGTCACTACCAATGCCATTATGAGAGAAAGATTCATCGACACCATACCAGGCACCAAAATTAATTTAGCCGGAATTAGAATCCCATATTGGAATACAATTTTAGATATTGCAATTCGCACCGCTGATGTGACTAATCTAGGATTCACTGGAGTAGACATAGCCATAGACCGAGATGCTGGCCCAGTAGTACTAGAAGCCAATGCCCGACCGGGTCTTGCCATCCAAATTGCAAATCTAGCCCCTTTAAAAGAAAGATTACAAAAAGTTAAAGGGCTCAAAGTTAAAACTGTCAAAAGAGCTATCAGACTAGCAAAAGACCTCTTCGGAGGAGAAATTGAGGAAGAAATTGAGGAAATTACCGGACGACAAGTGATAGGTTTGATTGAGGAAATCACCCTCTTTGGGAAAGATAATCAAAAGCAGACAATTCTAGCCAAAGTGGATACGGGAGCAGATTCCTCCAGTATAGACGAAGCCCTACTAATAGAACTAGGCTATGGAGAAGTATTAAAAGAATTCAAGGCTCTAGATATTCCGGAGGAGATAGAGTATAATACTCTTAATAAATTGACTGATAAAATAAACCTAAAGCTAAAGGAAAATCCAGAATTACATTTGCTGAGAAAAGTTGCTATAGTTAAGGCTGGAAACGGCTATACAGTAAGACCTTTTATAAGAATACCGGTAAAAATTGGAGATGAGAACACTTACACAATATGTTCCATAGTCAAAAGGTCTCATCTAAAATATCAATTCCTATTAGGAAAAAATGACCTAAAAAAATTTATTATTGATCCAAGGAAGTAAAAACTTATATGGCAACAATACTGTTTACAACTCGTAATACCCCAAATGCAAAAACAATTAGCAAACTCATAGAGGCAGCCCAAAGATTAAATCTTAATATAGAAGTAATTCATACTAAAGAAACTATCAATGAAATTCATAACAATAATAAATTTGATAATATAGATTTCGCAATTCATAGAGATTTTGATTGTTCTCCAATGCAGAGCTTTTACGTAAATAAACTCCCATCCTCAACCAGACAATTAAATAAAGAGTTTTTATTAAAATTTCATAAGTATGACAAAGCTATACAATACTCATACTTGTCTCAAAATAATCCAAACATACCTTTAATTCCCACCGTATGGTCATTTGATATTTTAAGCTACGATGATATTAGTAACTACTTTCAAGACATTAAATTTTTAGTAAAACCTAGCTGGGGATCATTTGGAAATGGAATTCAAATCATAGATTCTCAGTCAAAGTTAGATGAATATTATAAAACAAATCGTCCTTACAATATTATATTTCAACAGTATATTCCGATTGAATGGGATATTAGGATTTTAATAATAGGAAATAAAGCTTTAGGAGCAATGAAAAGAAATAAGCCTCATAAGGATTCCCTTGTAACCAATATATCTCAAGGAGGAATTGGAGAACAGTTTATATTGCTACCTGAAATAGAAAAGATTGCTTTGGATGTATCTAAAGTCTTATCATTGGAGTATGCTGGAGTAGATATTTTGTTTGATTCTAATAATAAACCCTATATTATTGAAGTTAATCCAAATCCACAATTTTATGGATTTAATAAGACCTTTGGTATTCAAGTTGAGGATTTATTGTTAGAATATTTAATATCGTCTAAAAATTAAATCTATGAAAAATATATTATTAATTAATTTTCCAACATCATTTCAAATAGAATTTCAAAAAAATATAGAATCTCATGGATATAATTTCTATCATACTAAATTTACTGAATTATCTTTGTTAAATAATCAGATACTTGTAAATAATATAGAAATTGAAGAATTTAGTTATGTAGTTATAGGATTAACTGAAAAGCATAAAAATATTAGTCCTATTTTGAAGCAATATCTAATTAATAAAAATATACCTTTTATATTTTATGGTCATAAGCGTGATCATATTGACTTTAAATCTTTTGAGATTTATAATTTGAGTAGTAATAATATCCCGATTATACCTTCTTTAATTTCAAGAGACCAAAATACAATAGCTAACTTTATAGACCAATATGCTATGCCATTTATAACAAAGCCCATCAATGGTAGGAAGGGTCGAGAGATACTACAACACTCCTCTTTAGAATCTATACTTGATGCCGTAAATAAATCTGAAATACCTCTGATTACTCAGCCTATGATACCTAATAATGGTGATTATAGGGTATGGATATTAAAAGGGAAAGTTATAGGGGTAATCAAGAGAAGTCCTAATGCAGAGGGTGAGTTTAGGTCTAATATTTCTCTTGGTGGAACTGCTCAAGTAGCTAGCCTACCTGATGATGTTTTGGATATGGCTATAAGGTCAGCTCAAATTTTAGATTTAGATATGGCTGGGGTAGATATTATTCAAGATACCGTCACCCAAAAATACTACGTTATGGAAGTCAATGCTGCTCCCCAATTCACTGGATTTATGGCAACAACAGGAATTAATTTGTTTGAAATTATAACTAAATATATAATAAAAGAAATTGAATCTAAAAAGAAATGATAAACTTATAAAAAATTATGTCTATTGAAACCAGTAACCAGCAGCTAGAAACAGTTCACGATAAAAAAGCCCTTTATCCTGAACGTCCCTCTTACTCAGCTGAGAAAAACTTAAAAGAAATTTTAGAGTACTCATCTGGATATAGAGAAAAAGAAGTCTTAACAGATGATGAAAAGTTAGAGTTAATAGCTTTTGAAGAGCCTTTTGTAGATAAGCTATCAGAAGCATATTCAATTGAATATAGTACCAAAACGTTATATCCTGAATATTTTGATACTCCAAAAGGGCAAGAAGAGTTACAACAAGCAATTTTATCACTTTATTTAGCTAATAAAGGATTGCCTGAAACTAAAATTATATTAGATAGATTATCTGAAGATTATAATACAGGAAATAATACTTTTTCAATTGATATTAAAACAAGTATTGATATTTTAAGAAAACTAGATCCTGAATCCTTAGCTATATTAGGGGAAAAAGGTCTAAAACATCACACTGAAACAATGTTAGAGAACTTATCTCATCGTATTGCTGAAGATGGAAATCTAGATATAGAAGGCCTAGATAATCCTGAGAAAATAATGTTTATTAAAAAGCCTGAAGAGTTAATTCGGAAAATTGAATCCCTGAGGACTCTAAAATCAGAGCTAGAAGAAGCTAGATCAAACCTATTTAAAGAAGAAGCCTCTATACTAGATGGGGAGTCTGAGTCTACATCAGAAAACCTCTCTCTAATCCATGCAAAATTATATAGTCTTAAACATCTACTTAAAAAAGTAAATGTATTATTAGCTGAGACACTACAAGACAAAGCTATTCTAGATGCTGAAGCAGATTTACCCTCTCATAAACCAAAGTATAAATTAGATAAGTTTCGATATGGAGTTGGAAAAATTGATGCTGAAGGGAATTATGAACAAGTGGATAACAGATTATTACAAAAGGCTAATGAAATAGCTCAAGAACATATTAGATTAAATAAGGAAAAAGCCTCTATCCTAGCGGAACAGGGATTAGATGTAAAAAAAATGGAAGATGCAAGTATTGAACCTGAACAAATAAAAATATACTTGGATAGAATTTTATCAGAATATGGATTATTAAGCGATTATCCTGCCGATCAAGAGCAAGTAGATAATAATATTAAACCTGCTGATAATAAGTGGAGGTGTTATATAAAGCCTAATCAGTCCGTATTTGAAATTGATAGCAGAAGTAAAACTTTATTTATCCCAATTAAGAAGAGATCTATTATAGATGTATTAACAAAAGGTGCTACTCATGAAATAATTCATATCCTTCAAAGAGAGAATACTGCTGAAATTGGGCTACCCTTATACACTAACCCCCAACAAATGGGTGGAGATAGATCTGATCTATTTCAAGAGGGTGGAGCTATGTACTATCAAGATCAATCTTCTCAAGAATTATTTGGATTTGCCAGTCCACCAGGGCCACATTATCTTAGAGCGATGGCGGTCAAGCAAGCTGGAGGAGACTATTTAGCTTGTGTCAAGGCATATTATGAAAGCACTATATCAGTCAACCCTAAAAAATCAAAATCGGCTCTCAAGACTGCCCTTAGTAGTGCTAGAAGATTATTCCGTAACTCAATAAACTTCAATAACACCGACCGTTCTATTCCTTCTACCAAAGACACTGTTTATCTAGAGCAAAAAGCGGTAGTAGAAGAAATTCTCAAATATCCTGAGCTTCAAAATCTTATCTTAGTATCTGGAATTAACCTCGAAACAGCAAAAGAAATGATTCGTTTTGGGCTATTAGATTTGAGTAAGCTAAGAACTCCAGATTTATCTTTTGTACAAAAAATTTGGGACGAAGAAAAGCATAAATACACCCTCGACTCCTCAGACTCAGAGACAACTCAGACCTCCACTCCAGATCAAACTTCAGAAAACCCTACCCCCTCCCCTACCACCTAATATTGCCCCAAAATAAAATATATGTTATAATTGTTTTAATCTATATTTTATATGACAATCAAAATACATACAGATGGGGCTTCAAGAGGTAATCCTGGCCCCGCTTCAATCGGAGTGGTGATAGAATTACCCAATGGCGAAATCAAAACTTATCACCAAACTCTTGGTATCGCTACTAACAATTATGCAGAGTATCAGGCTATTGTAGTAGCTTTAGAAAAGACCAAAGCTCTAGTTGGGAAAACCAACACCAAAAAATATGCTGTTGAAATCTATCTTGACTCTGAGCTAGCTCAAAAACAATTGACTGGTATATATGAGCTCAAGGATGAGGCTATTCAAAAAGCTTTTATTAAAATTTGGAATCTTAGAATCAAATTTGCCTCGGTAGACTTTATTCATATTCGGCGGGAGCTTAATAAGCAAGCTGACGCTCTGGCTAATAAAGCTCTAGATGAAAATTAAAATACATATATGAATAGAACTATACAAAAAATCTTCGCTTGGACACTTATAATTGCTTTTGTTATCATAGCTCCTGCTATTGCTCTTTATAGTATGGGTTATAGATTAAGTAGAGATAATACTGCTAATCCTATTATAACTAGTACTGGAGGGGTTAGAATCAATACCAGAATTCCTTATGAAATCACTATCAACAATAAATTTGAGTCCAAAAGCCCTCTCTTAAAAGTTGGTCTATCTCCACAAGATTTAGATGTAGCTTTGTCTCTAGATGGTTATCAGTCATGGGCTAAAAAAATATCTATACAGCCATCTTTGGTTCAATTAATTAGTGATGTTACTCTTTTCCCATCAGAGCCAGATTTAAAAAAATTTACAGATTTATCAGTAGCTAAGAATATCAGCAGAGTTCCAGATGCATCTTCTATACTATATACCTCACATACTCCAAAAGAATCTGGGCTTTGGTTATTAAATCTAGAGACCAAACTTCGTAAAAGATTAACTGATAGTGTGGCTCTAGGTGCTGTAGATAATCAAGATTATTCTGATTTTGTCTGGAATGCTAATGGTACTACTTTAGCTTTCAAAACCTCTATTAACAATGCCTTTCAGTATTTTGTCATTATAAATGCTAATACCAGTCCTGTTATCTTTAATATAACTAATCTTATTCCTGTAGCCGACACTATAGCTAGTCCCGTCAAAATAGTTAGTTTAGACTCAGATAGATTATTCTTTGTACAAGCTGGATCCTTATATGAAATAAACCAACAATTTATTACTCGTTCTGAAGCCTTGGTTGGAGATATTAAGCAATATGCTTTTACTAATGAGTCAATTTATTATACATCTAACAAAGATATCTCCAAAAATCTAATCCGTGTTTATAATCTTGATACTAAAAAAGCTAGTTCTATTGCTTTTCCAAATTTTGAAATCAGTAAAATTTATATAACTCCTAGTCAAAGCCATATTATTATAATTGACAATAAACAAAAAGCTTGGCTCAAAGCTATTGGTACAGATACTCCAGAATTCAATCAAATTTCAGAACTTGAGATTAAAGATATACAATTTAGTGTCGATTCCAAAAAAGCCCTCCTCAAGGCAGAAAATAGCCTCTCAATACTGTACTTAGACACTATAGACGGTTATAAATATAGAATTGAGGGAGATTTTGATACTTTGTACACCTCTAAGGATTCTATTACTAAGTCTGAATTCTGGGAGCCAAACTCTGAATATATAATTTTTATTGAAAATAACACTTTAAAAACTGTAGAGTCTGATACTCGAGGAACAATTAATAGTTATACCTTAGTAGACAATATCAAAAACTTTGCTTCTATTCGCATTGGGAACGATGCTAATACACTTATTAGCGATACTAATAATATAATTAAATATTTTCAATTTCCAATTCGTACACCTTTGATTAACTTTAATAATAACTAATCTATAGCTTTAAACTTTATTTATATATTCCTACATAAATAAAAAAGAGGGGCTCCCCCTCTTTTTTCTCTAGCGTACATATTATCTTTTTGCCCACTGTGGAGATTTTCTAGCTTTTTTGAGTCCTGGTTTCTTTCTTTCTTTTCCTCTAGGGTCACGAGTTAGATAATTATTATCTTTAAGTTGCTTTTTTAGACTTTCATCATATTTAACTAAGGCCCTTGCTAAACCTAATTGAATGGCGTCTGCTTGTCCTGTAATTCCACCTCCTGATACTTTTACAGTAATATCAAAATTTTCTACACCTAAGACTGAAAGTGGTTTAATTACATTATTCTGATGCTCCGCAATGTCAAAATATTCAGTTATTGCTTTATCATTAACTACAATACTGTGTTCTTTTTTACGAGACAAAGTCACTCTTACTCTAGCGGTTGCAGATTTTCTTCTACCTACTCCTTCATAATATTGACTTGATTTAGTTGTAGCGGTGGTTGTAGCCATAAATTATTTAGTTATATCATTCTTATGTAATACCAATCTAGCTAACATTTTAGCTCTTAGTCTATTTTTTGGAAGCATTCCATAAACTGCTTTTCTTAATACCTCTGTAGAATCTTTTGCCATTTGCTTATCAGCAGTAATAGATTTTATTCCTCCTGGATAACCAGTATGTCTATAGTAAGTCTTGCTTCCTAACTTATTAGGGTGAATGGAAAGTTTATTTGTATTATATACAATAACTTTAGCTCCACCATCTATATGATATTCAAAGTTAGCGGAACCTTTACCCATCAAAAGATTAGCTACTTCTGTAGCAAGATTTCCTAATCTTTTATTTTCAGCATCAATGGTAATTATTTCTCTCTGCATATATATTACTTAACTAATTCAATTATAGCCATTTTACTAACATCACTAACTCTAATCGGTGCTTTAATGATTCTGGTATATCCTCCGACTCTATCATTATAAGTAGGAGCTATTTCATCAAACAATTTATGAGAAGCTCCTTTGGTCAAAAATCTTAAAACATATCTTCTAGAGGCTACTGTTCCTTTTTTAGCATGAGTTACCATTCTCTCTACGAAAGGCTGTAAGGCTTTAGCCTTAGCTTCTGTAGTAGTAATAGAACCTCGAATGATTAAGTCATTAGAAAGACTTCGCAAAAGTGCCTTTCTTTGCTCTCTATTTCGTCCAATCTTATGTAGCTTATTTCCCTTATTCATAGTCTTATGATCCTGTTAATGTTTTGCATTGTACCCTATTTCTTGTTTTTATGCAAGAGTAATGTCGTATTTAGCTATTTGGTCTGCTAATTTTTTTACAGCACTAGCTGAAATACCTTTGATTGCTAATAAGTCATCTTTGGTAAATTGAGCTAATTGAGCTATATTTTTAATTCCCGATGTTTCTAAAGATTTAATAGTTCGCTGAGATAAATCTAGGGTTGAAATTTTAATACTTGAAGTCTCAATTTCTGAATCAGATTTTACTTTTGGCTCCTCTATTACTGGAACTATAGCATCACCAGTTAAAGCTGAGAATTGCTCTACCAAAATTTGAGCTGATTTTTGAATTACTTCTAATGGAGTAATTGTTCCATCAGTTTTAATATTGAATACAACTTTATTATAGTTAGTTTTATCTCCTACACGAGTATCTTCTACGTCATAAGAAACTCTAATGACTGGTGTAAAGATTGAATCGACAGCAATTACTCCAACTTCTCCCTGAATATCTTGTTCTATGTCTTTTCTAAATCCAAATCCTTTTTCAATAACTAATTCCATTTCAATCTTAGCGTCTTTACTAGTTAAAGTTAAAATTGGAGCTTCTGGATTTACAATATTAACTCCCCCAGGAAGTTTAATATCTGCTCCAGTAACAGTTTTAGCTCCTTGAGCTTTTAGAGTTAAAACAGTTGGAGAATCAATTACAGCATCAAATCTAAGAGCTTTAAGATTAAGGGTAATGTCTATGACATCCTCTAAGACATTGGAGATTGTTGTAAATTCATGACTAACTCCTTTAATACTATATCTAGTAACAGCTACACCCTCTAAAGAAGAAAGCATGACTCTTCTTAAGGAATTAGCAATTGTAACACCATAACCTGGATTAAGAGGTTCAATGGCATAAATAGCTTGAGAGCTACTGATTTCTTGTACTAGTACAGGTGGTTTTGGGAGAATGATATGATTAGACATAAGTATGTTTGATTATTATTATCGGGAATAATACTGAATCACTAGAGCAATATCGAAGTTCTGACTCAACTCTTCCACTCCAGGGGTATGGGCAACCTCTATAGTGTTAGTTTTTTTGTCCAAAGTCAACCAAGATGGAAGGTCTGAATCTTTTAATTTATCCTTATATTCAGCTACTAATTTAGATTTAGTTGCTGAATATGTAACTTTATCTCCTTGCTTTACCATAAAACTAGGAATAGTTACTTTTTTACCATTGACTAAGATATGTCCATGTAAGATCATTTGCCTGGCTTGATCTCTAGTGTAAGCCATATTAGCTCTATAAACTACATTATCTAATCTAGTCTCTAAAATTCTTAACAATGCAGTTGGAGTAGGCTCAGAATCAGCTAGAGCTTTTTCATAAAATCTTCTGAATTGTTTTTCACGAAGTCCATATACATATTTTACTTTTTGCTTTTCTTGAAGCTGTTTACCGAATTCAGAAACAGATCTTCTTCTTTTTGCTCCATGAACCCCAGGAGCTTTTGCTAACTTTTCATCGGTAATTTTAACCTCTGGAAAGATTCTCTCTCCAAATTTTCTACAAATTTTAACTTTCTTACGGCTATACATATATTATTATAAATCTATTATACTCTTCTAGGTTTTCTGGCACGAGTTCCATTATGAGGCACTGGGGTCATATCCTTGATAGACAATATATTTAATCCAGCAGATGCTAGCCCCCTAATTGAAGCTTCCCTACCTGGTCCTACACCTTTTACAATAACTTTAATGTCTTGTAGTCCTGTTTTTTTAACCTTCTCTACTACAGTTTTAGATACCATAGTAGCTGCATAAGGAGTGGCTTTCTTAGCTCCCTTAAAACCTAAAGAACCTGCAGATGACCAAGCCAAAGTATTACCTGATAAATCAGCTAAAGATACCATGGTATTATTATAAGTGGAAACTATATAACCAATCCCTCTAGAAACCTTCTTTTTTGATGAAGTCTCCTTTACCCCCACTTTTAGTGAAGATGATGTATCTCCTTTTTGTGCTACACGCTTCTTTCCCATATAAAACTCAATTTAATAATTATGTCTTCTCTACCTTTCTTCTACCACTTCCCATGGTTCTAACTACATTCCCTCTAATGGTTCTGGAGTTAGTCTTAGTTCTACCCTTGATAGGTAGTTTTTTAGCATGCCTACTACCGCGATATGAACCAATGTCTTTTAATCTTTTAACATTATTAGCAACCTCTCTTTTTAAATCTCCTTCAATTTTATAATTTTTTTCAATACACTCTTTCAATAAAGCAATTTCTTTTTCATCTAAATCTTTAGCTTTTTTATAAGGATCTATCCCTGTGATAGCTAATACTTTTTTTGAACGAGTCAAACCTACACCGTAGATATAGGTTAAAGCTATTTCAACATTTTTATAATCTGGGATGACAACTCCTGCAATTCTAACCATAATTTAATATATCTTATATTATCCTTGTCTTTGTTTGTGACGCGGATTGGCCTCACAAATAACGCGAATTACTCGCTTTCGCTTAATAACCTTACACTTAATACATCTTTTCTTAACTGAAGCTTGAACTTTCATATAGTATCTTAATTTCTCCTAGTAATTCTACCTTGTGTCAAATTATAAGCACTCAGCTCTACGGTCACCTTATCTCCAGGTAAGACTTTTATATAATGCATTCGCATTTTACCAGAGAGATGAGCTAGAATCTCAGAATTGTTTTCTAATATAACACGAAAGGTTGTGTTTGGCAAGACTTCACTGACTATTCCTTCTTGAATTAGGAGGTTTTTTGAGTTCAAATCTTGACTTTCGGGCATAGGGTATACAACTCTATATAAATAATATACTTTTTATTATATTATGTTTATGTTTTTTTGTCAAGTATTTGTACTGAATGAGTTTGTTATAGATGACCAGAACTATATACATTAACAACAAATTAGGATGACTATTATCTATTCTCTTTTGGAAAAGATGAGTAGGGTTTTAGTTTATGTTTTATCAATCAAAGACTTTTAGGCTTAGACCGCCGACGGGGGATAAAGTTAATAACTATTTTGTTATAAAAATGTATGGCAGTCCTAATTCCAATGTAAAATTTATTCTTAAAAATAAAATACCCTTCCTGCTCCTTCTTGACTCTGTTAGTGTAAAGGGAGGTAAGAGTACTTTATTTTGCTCTATTTCTGACAACCTCTTTATATTTTTTGAGATTGCCAGGAATTAGATATTCTTTTCTAATCTTTGGCTAACGCCTTTTTATTTTTGCCAAATGTGCTTTTTAGATTAGAGCTATTTATTTTTATGTTACTTAAACGATTATTTATTTGGATTTTTATTTATGATTGTAAAGATTAGAGCAAGAATTCAATCACAAGTACCATAATAACTAAATTTAAAATTTATACTTGTGATTGTATGATTACTCTCAAACTCTACAACTATATTTTATCAAAGTAAAAAAGAGTCTACTAGATTAGTTATCCACAATTATTGAATTTGATTTAAAATATATCTCATTGAATCCTGTGAAGAAGCCATTAAAATGTAATTTTCATAACTTGACACATCGATAGAGTCTGCAGGAGAGGTATAATTATAATAATTATTATTGAATGATTTTCCATTGTCACTAGTAATGGTACTAGTTTTTATAGTAGCAATGTTTACTATTCGTGATGGCAAATTAATAGAAAATCCTGATAAGTCTCTAGGGATAGAATTTCCCCAAGTTTCTACTACTTCTCTAGTATTTATATCTTCATTAAGTTGCATCACTGCCGTTAATTTATATATACCCTCTTGATTATAGGCGTATAGCCAATAATTTTTTAATTCACTAGAAATATTAGCCGGTATTGTTAAGGTCAAAGCATCTGAAACATCGGTCAATGAGACTTTATTACCATCTTTGGTTAAATTTAATTCAATTAGTGAGTCTTTTTTGTCAGATAATCTAGATAATATAGTCCTACGAATTGGTTCTGAGTCTACAAAAGAGATATCTACCTTCGGGATATTGGTAAGTAAAGGAGTGTCTACAGGCTGGGGTTCTGGAGTAGGTTCTGGAGTTTGATTGTTAGTGGTTACATTATTAGTGTTTGTTCTGGATGTATTAAATAGATATATACCACCACCTATTAAAACTAAAAGCGAAACAACCACTACAGCTGAAATAATTGATTTTAGAGATGATTTTGGTTTAGAAACATTTTCATCATCAAGACCTAAAGAATTTATGTCAAATTTTGCACTTTGATTATTAGAATCTACAGCAATAGGAGGTAATTCTGGGGAAGGAGTCTGATTGTTGTAATTATTAACACCTTTATTTTCTAAAGGAATATTTAAATTATCTTCCAATACAGAAAATCCTGATTTGTTAATAGGGGTATTAATTGTTGGCGCAGGAGCTGAAGCATCTTTTTTTGAATCTAGATTAAAATCTATTTTTGAGTTGGGTAACTGAGAGGTACTCATATTACTCCAAGAATATGATGGGGTTGAACTAGATGTAGCTACTGGAATATCTTTTTTTTCTACTACTTGATTCTCTAACGATACTGAATCAGGAGTATCAATTGTAGGCCTGGCTTGTACAAAATTACCAGCCTGCTGCAATCTATCTTGTGGATTAGATTGATCAATCCCTAAATCTGTTTTAAGAGTTCTAAGTGTACCTGGAATTGAATTTTGTGAGTTTTGATTTTGATCTGACATAGCTTTATAATTTATAATTATTTTTATTCAAGATAAGGGACTAGACTTATTTTACCATCTTGATCTATTTTTTTAATTTTTACTCTTATACTTTGATTCAATTGTATCACATCTTCTACATTATTTATATGTTTATCTGAAAGATCTGAAATATGAATTAGTCCGTCTAGTCCTGGCTTTAAGTTAACAAAGGCTCCAAAGGGCATGATTTTTACAACTTTAGCATCAAATATATCACCCTCTTTTGGTTCATATACCAGATCTTGAATCATGCTCTTAGCTTCATTAACCTTTGATATATCCTGTCCAGTAATAAATACCTGTCCATTATCTTCTATGTCAATTTTGACATCTGTCTTGTCTATAATAGAATTAATGGTTTTGCCTCCAGCTCCTATGACATCTCTAATTTTATTCGGACTAATCATGAATGATTCAATTTTTGGAGCATATTGTGAAACTTCATCTCTTGGCTTATCTATAGTCTCTAGTAATGTGTCAAGGATTATAAATCTAGCTTTTTTAGCTCTCTCAAGAGCCTCTGAGAATATCTCGAGTGACATACCTTGTCCTTTGATATCCATTTGAATTGCATTCACTCCTTGCCTAGTACCAGCTACTTTAAAATCCATTTCTCCAAAATGATCCTCTAAACCTTGGATATCTGTCAAAATTTTATATTTCCCATTTTCCTCTACAATACCCATAGCAATACCAGCTACTGGTGCTAATATAGGTACTCCCGCTGCTAATAAAGCTAAAGTGGAAGAACATACACTGGCCATAGAGGATGATCCGTTGGACCCTAACACCTCTGTCACTATCCTAATTGTATAAGGAAAATCATCTATAGCTGGTAAAATTCCTTCCAAGGCCTTCTCAGCCAAAGCTCCATGCCCAATCTCTCTTCTTCCAGGACCTCTTAATTGACCGACTTCACCAACTGAAAAAGGTGGGAAGTTATAGTGATGCATAAATCTCTTTTTTATTTCATCTTTCATTTCATCAATAATCTGAGCTTCTCCAGGAGATCCAAGAGTCAAGACTGATAAAGTCTGAGTAGCTCCTCTATTAAATAAAGCCGAACTATGGACTCGAGGTAAAATGTCTATTTCTGAACTCAATTCACGAATTTCATCTAAGGCACGACCATCTGGGCGAATATCTTTTTCTAAAATTCCAGCTTTAAAAACTTGGTTTAGAGAGTCGTCCAAAATTTGATCTATAAGGTTTCTATGTTCTGGATAGGCTTGATTTAATTCGGCTACTAGCTGGCTTTGAGCTATTTGAGTTGAGCTTGAATCTCCATATACTATAGATTCTAATTTACCTTGCATCATATTTTTGATACCAGCAATAATATCAGGGTCGATATCTGATTGCAATAACTCTCTTTTATTAGCTCCTATTTCTGATACAATATTATTCTGAAGTGTAATCAGCTTTTGAATTTCAGGAGAAACTAAATTAAAAGCTTCTAAAATAGTAGTCTCTGGAATTTGTTTTCCTCCAAATTCCATCATAACGAGGCGGTTTTCGGAATTAAGAGTAATGATAGTATCAAAATCTCCGGCCTCTCTTTGGTCAAAAGATGGATTGACTACCAAATCTCCGGCCACAGAAGCAACTCTCAAAGCAGCTACTGGACCATTCCAAGGGATATTAGAAATAGATAAAGCCAAAGACGCCCCAAACAAAGCTATAGCATCAGGATCATTACTATCATCCATAGATAGAGTGGTAACAACTACTTGAATTTCATTACGAATAGACTGATCAAAAAATGGCCTAATTGCTCTATCTACTAACCTACCAGTTAAGATAGAGTCATCACTAGGACGGCCTTCTCTTTTTACAAAACGACTACCTTTAATTTTATTATTAGCATAAAATTTTTCTTGATAATCTACAAATAATGGCAAATAATTAGAGCTGACTGGTTTATCCGACATTACAGCCGTAACCAAAACTGTAGTCTCCCCAAGTGAAACCATAACTGATCCATTAGCCTGCTTAGCTAATTTACCAATCTCTACTTTTAGATTTTGTCCGGCTATTTGTGTTTGATATGTTTTGAAGTTCATATAAATAGGGTGAGTCTAGGCTCTAATCCCAAGTTCTTTTACAGTTTTCTCAAATAAATTTAAGTCTGTTTTTTTGAGATAGGCTAAAAGTTTTTTTCTTTGGGAAACTAATTGAATCAAACCTTTACGAGAGTGAAAGTCTTTGCGATTCTGTTTTAAGTGTTCGGTTAAATATGTAATTCTCTCAGTAATCAAAGCAATTTGTACTGGAGCGGAACCATTGTCTCCTTCGTGGGTTTGAAATTTACTTATAATTTGCTCTTTGGAGTCTGAATTTAACATAAATTAAAAATATATTACCTTAGTAGTTAAAATAACTATATCATAGCTTTGATTATATTGCAAGAGGTTGAAGTGATTATGAATTTGTAGGGTTAACCTTATGTCCCTTGTATTCTGTCCTCCTTAGGAGGAGGTGGCCGTCAGGCCGGAGGTGGATAGAGTTTTAGTTTTTATTCTATCTACCTTCCCAAAAAAACCAAAAAACCCTCCATCTAAGGAGAGCTTTTGGCAGTGGCTAAAAGATTATTTAGACCACTTAGATTTACTAGCATTCCAAGCTCCAATACCTCCACGAGAGATTTTGAAAGCCATGGCCTCAACATTGGTTTTGGCATCAAACGGAGTTACCCATTCTCTACCCATTTGTCTCAATGTTCCAGCCCAAGTACCTCGAATAAATTGTCCACAACCAGAAGCGGTAGAGTTTTTATTCTTAGCTAGAGCATTACCTCCAGACTCGGCCTTGATAATTCTAGTCATCAAATCAGCATCAACACCGTATTTAGCAGCCATCTCAGGCACATAATCAAAACATGAACCTTGTGCTGGGATATTGCTTAACTCGGCTTCTACTGAAGCATAAAAGGACTGTTTGGTCTGTACTGTAGCTTGTTTTACCTGAACTGTTTTAGGTTTTGCTAACTCAGGTTTAGGGGTAATGATAGTTTCAATTGGATTAACTCCATTGATAACTGAAGTGGTTGATTCAATATCATAAGAGCTAGCAACCACCGGCTGAACATTGGTAGGAATAACTCCTGTAATACCAATAATCATAGCCATCACAATATATAATATATCCATTAAATAGGACAACTGATAACTTCTCTCAAACTTCAGTCAGAAACAGTGTAGACTAATATAACAATAGTCTTATATTCAAGAGATGGTGAAGATCATACCATATAATTGACAAAATGTCAATATATAGTACAATATATTTCATAAGCCGAGGTGGTGGAATTGGTAGACACGCATGCCTTAGGAGCATGTATCTTATGATGTGGAGGTTCGAGTCCTCTCCTCGGCACCAAGGAGAAAGAAGGAAGTTTTATAACTTCTTTTTTTATTTTTTAGGAAAGAAAAAACCCCAGTCGAGCTGGGGAAGGAGTTAGGTGAGAATTATTTCTGATGCAATTACTATTTCCCAAACTACCAAAACTATAAAATAACTCGCTATGACTGATAGAAATAAATCAGTTGAATTTTTTTGTTTATCTTTAAAAATTCCAAAAACAATAGATAAGGCTGTGAAAATATTGGTTATCAATATTATTGATAATAGAGGATCTATAAAGTCTAGAAAAATATAAGCATCGTCTATGTTGTTTTTTTCTAGAAATATAACACTAGTAACTGTTATTTCCCAAACTATAAAGATTAAAAAGTATAAAGTTACACCTAATATGAATCGTTTATCTTCTTTATCTAAAACAGACCACTTATCTTGGTCTAGAATTGTTTTTCTTAGTATAAACACTAATAAAATTATATCTGTCACCAACATAACAGCTATAAATGGATCTATAGCCTGTATAAAAATGTCGGGATTGTTCATGGGGATGTACAAGACACGGGGAAAACATATAAAGAATACCATATCCAATAATTATTGTCTAGTTTTTGTATGAGATGAAATACATTATGAAAAATTATGGAGGGATAAATATAGGAGTGCATAAAACACACTCCACCTCGCCAGGCAAACCTACCCCCCCCCTCCCAAACTAAAGTATGGGAGGGACTTAAAGCCCTCAATGAAATCCGCCTTGGGCGGAGAGGTGAATTTTAAACCGCTACCGCTCCTTGCTTTTTTGGATAAAATTCTTTATAATAAGTTTAATATTGTATACAATAATTAATATGGCTTCAAAAAAACTAATTCAGGTAGATAGTGTTTCCAAATATTTTAACTTACAGAGTAAGAATAATAGTCGCTCTGGGGGGCAGATGGATGGATTTCAATCTTTTAAGAATACAGTTAATCCTGTGCTCAAAGATATCACCCTGGATATTGATCAGGGTGAGTGGATTGGGATAATTGGTAAAAATGGTAGTGGTAAAAGTACTTTTTTGAAACTTTTAGCTGGGATACATACTCCAGATCAGGGTAGTATTAAAGTTGAGGGTTCGGTTTTACCTTTTTTTGGACCTGATGAAATGCTTCATCCTGAAGGGAGAGCCGAAGACGCTGTTTTAGTTAAGGCTTTGCAAGTTGGGTTACCTCGAGAAGATATTGCCAAAATTTATAATAATATTGTAAATTTTTCAGAATTACACGATTTTACTTCTCAGAAAATAAAGTTCCTCTCTACTGGGATGAAAACTAGACTTATATTGGGGTTAATTCTCAATATAAATGCTGATATTTATCTTTTTGATGAAATTCCTGCTACTACTGATGCTAATTTTCAAGCTAAAGTAAATAATAGACTTCAGAGATTAAAACAAATGGGAAAAACGGCCATTATTGTTAGCCATAATATGGACGAAATTCAGCAACATTGTAATAAGTGTATCCTGTTACACAAAGGTGAGGTTGTAGCTTATGATGATACTAATACTATTTTGAGATTATATAACCAAATGTAATCTAAATTTAATCTTGCAATAGTTTGTCTATTTCATGTCTGAAACCTTTGATAGTCCTAAAATCGCGATAAATAGAAGCAAATCTAATATAGGCTACTTCGTCAAACATCTTTAAGTGCTTCAAAACTGTATCTCCAATTTGTTTGGTGGAGATTTCTTTAGGGTCTTTTTTGAATAAATCTACTTCAATTTTGAGTATAAAGTCTCGGATTTTATCTTGAGTAAAAGGTCTCTTATGTAATGAAATTGAGACTGCTTTCAAAAGTTTTTCGGTACTATACCTCTCTTTAATTCCTGATTTTTTGACTACCATTACATCTAAAACTTCTCTGGTCTCAGCGGTGGTAAAACGATAATTACATTTTTCACAGATTCTCCTTCTTCTCACAATCATACCATCCCTAGATAATCTAGAATCTGTAATACGAGTATCTATATGTGAGCATTGTGGGCATTTCATTTTGATTTGGAGCTAGATTTTTTGGCTGGGGACTTGAGAAATGGGAAAAACAATACAGGTAAAATTGTCCAGAAAATCTGGAATGATTCTTTACTAAAAAGGGATTGCTCTATTATATTTAAAATTGATTTATCTTGCGTTTTAATCACACTCAATACATTGACAAGTAGTAATCCAACTACTGAAACTCCAAATAACATATTTCTCCATAGTGGTTTTTTGGAAATAGTAAGACTACTAGCTAGAGCCGAGGATTGTATACCCCAATTTACAATCAAAGTAATAGCTAAGAATAGAACAGCATCTCCCGGTAAATTCCCAATTTTAGCAATTTCCCAAGGATATACTGTTGAAACAACTTGAGCAATATACAGAGCAATGGCTAGAATAAAGATATCTTTGACTCCTTTTTTATAAATATATACAGATAAGCCAACTACTAAAACTATACTAATAAACAAGTCTCCTGAGATTGAACTAAACGTAACTTTATCAAATAGTGGTTCGAGTGAATCCATATTTTTATATTTAAATTATATTTTTATTATATCACATTCCTTCAGATTGCAAATCTTTTAGTAATTGTTGGGCTCGGCGAGAAATATGTTTTGGAGTAATAATTCGGACTGTTACATACATATCCCCATTACCTCTACCCTGCAAATGAGGCATACCTTTTTCTCTAAGCCTGAATATTTCTCCTGATTGAGTGTGTTTTGGAATTTTTAAATTCAATTCTCCAGCTAAAGTTTCTACATCTACATCTCCACCTAATACAGCTGTGGTATAGACTATATCTTGAATTAAATATATATCATCTCCTCGTCTCTCAAACTTTTTATGAGGCTTAACTGAGATATGAATATAAATATTTCCCTGAGCTCCACCATAAGGAGCGGCTTCCCCCTCACCTCGCATCTCTAAAGTCTGGCCATTAGCAATACCTTTTGGGATCTCGAGTTTGATAGATTTTTTTTGTCTCTTGACACCTGTACCTTGACAGTTTTTACAACTGGACTCTGGAATTGTACCTTTACCCTGACAAGTTCCACAAGTAGCTCGCTGATTAAAAGTTCCGAGCATAGTCCTTACTTGCTGATCAATATAACCATTTCCATTACAAGCTGGACATTGTTTAGTCTTTTTATTCTGAGCTCCGGTTCCATCACAAGACTCACAAGTAGTATTGATATCCAAATCTATAGACTTAGAAATTCCTGTATAAGCTTCCTCTAAACTAATATCTACCGCTAGCTCAATATCTCTTCCCCGAGCTTGTCTTCTACTGCCACCTCTACTACCCCCAAACACATCTGAGAAAACATCTTCAAATCCACCTCCGCCAAAAGAGAATCCTGCTTGTCCAAAAATATCATCAAAAGAAAATCCCTGTCCACCACCGAAGCCAGAGAATCCCCCTGTTCCACCAGCAGCTTGCTGATAATTGGATCCAAATTGATTATATTGTTGGCGTTTTTGTGGGTCACTAAGAGTCTGATAAGCTTCATTAACTTCTTTGAATTTAGCTTCATCGCCACCTTTTTTGTCTGGATGATAAGTATGAGCTAATTTGCGGTAAGCCTTCTTGATCTCAGCTTCACTGGCATCTTTGGATACTCCTAGTATTTCATAATAATCTTTTGCCATTGCACTTAATATTTAATTATTTTATACAAAATATTATACAATATTAGCACTAATCTGTACAGAGTGCTATTTTGATGTAAAAAAAAGCCCGAGCCGTGAGACGGTCGGGGGGAGTAGGCTAAATAATAATTCAAAATCTGAAAAATTTCCCCATCATATATACGCAACTTATCCATAAAGCACAAAACAGAATTATAAAAATTCCTACTAAAATTGGATTAGGCCAATTTCCCCAAAACATAGGTAATAGACAAGTCATACCCACAATAACGGCAGCTATTGCCGTTGCTTTAAGGATCAAGTCTAATCTCCGGTTGTGGTACTTCATACCACGATAATATGCATCTTCATAGGATTGATAATTCTCTGCACAGATGGAAATGATCGGTTGGGGGAGCCCTTTAGCACCAGCCCTGTAAAACTCTTGTTCAGTCTGATCCATGATGGTTATAGCAAGATAAACCTCTACCAAAATATCACATATTTTCATATTGTCAATAAATTGTATAGAACATAATACATCATCAAAAGGTTTTTAAAGTGAGTTTTGATGTGGTGGAGGGGCTTTTGAGCTAAAAATTCCCCAAAATTAGTCAGTGGAGGGATAAACCCTCCGCTACGAAAAAAAGTGCATCCACCTCCTCCTTTGCCTGCCTGCGGTAGGCAGGGAGGACAATAATTCACAAGTCGCCGACTCTATGAATATCACTCTCTCTTCTACCAGCTCAAAGTTTCTTTTTCGGTATTTTGTTTGATTAAAGTCGTTGTTTTAGATTTGATATTTATTTTATAAATTATATTAGCTATTATCTTAATCCCGAATTGGAATATACCGACAAATGGTAAAAAGGTGAAAAACACTAATAAAGAAACTATAGCCCCCCAAAGTGGTCCGCTCATCCAAGGAGTCAAGAATCTATTCCCATAATCTACTAAAGCTTGAGTAATTGGGGTGTCTGGAGTAAGATTAAGTTCAAATCTTTTGGATAATTCGTCTATCTGTTGCTGTATAACTTTTTCTCTATTGATATTCTTTAGATTCAAATCTTGAGAATCTAATTGTTCTGAAATATAATTTCCAATTGAAGCATTTGGGTTAAAATTAGGAATTACCTGCTTTAAAATTGGTGTCCAAGCTTGGATTTGATTACCTAAAAAAGACTCTTCCAAAAATATTCCATTGGGATTAGTTTTGAGTGTATTACCATAAATAAAGACTGAACTTAATAGCATTAGCCAGATTATAATACCCTTGGTATGGGGGAGAATTATAGTTTTGACTCTGAATTTAATGTGATCGTTTGAACTTTCTTTGATGTCTTTGATTGCTTTGAATAGAATGTTTATACCTAATACTAATGTAAATCCAGTTATTAAAGCTGTGATAGTATCAAAAAAAACTAGTCCTATCAAAGCCAAAGGTAAGGTTTGAATTAATATGAACTTAGTAATACTTTTAGGCATTTTGTCTATACAGGTATACCAGCTGAGGGTAGCAATATATAAAATACCTAGGAAACCAGAAATAATCCCTCCTATCCAAATTGATATATGCCCCAAAACAGACAAGGCTATGGTTGATACAGTTGCCCAAAGTAAAACTGCCGTAAAAGTTTCTACTATAATTATTTTTTTATTATGCATATATTTTGTTTATCGTGAAAATTGTTTTTCGAACCAGTCTCTATCTAATTGTACCATAGTTGGTCTACCATGACAGCAAGCAAATCCAAAATCTGTCTTGGCTGCAGCTTGAATCAATGCTTCTATTTCTGATTGTGTCATACTATATCCGGCTTTGATAGCTGATTTACAAGCTATAGTCTTCAACAGCTCTATTCTCAACTCAGACAATTCCATAGTCTGTCCTCGGTCTTGAATTTGGGCGATTAGAGTTTTGATATGCTCTTCTGTCTTTTGAGTTTTGGAAAGGAAAGCTGGTACAGCTCTAATTATAATCTCACTAGACCCAAAATCATCTACTTCAAATCCCGGAAGTTGGGCTAAAACTTCTATGGTTATATCTTTCTCGGATTGTGGCACACTGATGGCAATTGGGAATAATAGGGCTTGCGACTTGACCGGCTCGTCTTGATTCATCAATTGCTCTAGAATCACCTTCTCATGTACCGCATGCTGGTCTAAAATCATTATCCCATTTTGATTAGGATAGACTATATAAGTGTCAAAAATATGTAAATAATCCGGTTTAATGGTTTCAGCCTCTAATAGTTCTCTGAAATTTGGTTGTATATTATGGAAGTTATGTTGCGCCTTAGGGATTTGTTTAGGAGTATATTGAGCCCAATTAGTCTCTGTTACTTGAGACTTAGTGTAATTATTACTAGAATTATTATATGGCTTAAAATTATAGTTTTTGGGCTGATTGATTTGAGAGTTTAGATTATTTGAGATTGATTGAGATTGAGTGGTTTGTGGTTTTAAAACAACTTCAAAAGCAGACTTCTGTAATGTGTCTCGAATAAGATATTTGATAGTCTGAAATATAAGCCTGTCATCAGTGAATTTGACTTCGGTTTTCCTTGGGTGTACATTGACATCCAATTCTGTAGATGGGATAAAAATAGACACAAAAGCAAAAGGATAATGCCCAACTTCTAGCATCGTGTCAAAACCTTGTTGTATAGCCTTATTAATAAGTGGTTGTATGACAGGGCGATTGTTGATAAAAATGTGATATTGGGGTGATTTTTTAGAAATTCTAGGATGTCCAATATAACCAATAGCCTTGATATTATGTTGCTGAGAATCTAGTGACAAGAGATATTCTGACTCTTGAACTTTGAGTATATTGATAGTTCTAGTCAATAAATCACTGGCTTTGACATTGATTAGCTCGCGATTTTGAGACTTATAGATAAAGGCTATATCTGGATTGACCAGAGCAATCTCTTCTATAATTTTGGTAATATGGGATAATTCAGTGGCATTGCTTTTAAGGAATTTTTTGCGGGCAGGCACATTATAGAATAAATTCTTGATTGTAAGAGTAGTGCCGGTATTAGCCTTAGCTATTGCTTTTATCTCAGATGTATGTGGGTTATAAAAATATCCAGTTTTATCTGAGTTAGTCTTAGTCACTAATTCCACTTGGGATACAGCTTGAATACTAGACAAAGCCTCCCCTCTGAAACCCATAGTAGATAAAGATTGTAAGTCTTCTATTTTATCAATTTTACTAGTGGCATGCCTTTTGAATAAATTTTCAAAATCATCTTTAGTAATCCCAGAGCCATTGTCTTTGATAATAATTTCAGTCAAACCGGCATCTAGAATTTCAATCTGTATCTCAGTCGCTCCAGCATCTATAGAATTCTCCACTAATTCCTTGACAATAGAGGCTGGTCTCTCAACCACTTCTCCAGCGGCAATTTGATTGATTATGTTTTTAGGTAATAAATTGATCATAGTGGATTGTTTTTTTGTAATTCATCTAATATAGATAGTGCCTGAATTGGAGTTAAATCATTGAGTTGATAAGAATGTAAATCTTGTAAAAGTTGCTTATAGTTCTCAATCTCGGGGTTGACTTCTACTTTTGGAGTGTGTTTGGGATCTGTAATTGGAATTTCTAAGAATGATAATTGAGATTTTTTTTGCTCATATTGTATCAGAGCCCTCTTAGCTAATTCTAACACATCTGCTGGGAATCCCGCTAATTTAGCAATAGCAATACCATAGCTTTTATCAGCTCCACCTTGCTCTATACGATGCAAGAATATAATATCCTCACTAGAATCTTGGATTATCACCTGATAATTCACCACTCCTACCAACTCTGCTTCTAGGCTTAATAATTCATGATAATGAGTGGCAAAGAGAGTTCTAGCCCTAATGGTATTATGAATATATTCAATCAAAGCTTTAGCTATACTCATCCCATCATAAGTAGAAGTTCCTCTCCCTACCTCATCCAAAATAATCAAACTGGAATTAGTGGCATTATGTAAAATATTAGCAACTTCCAACATCTCCACCATAAAAGTACTCTGACCCTCACTCATATTATCCGAAGCCCCCACTCTAGTAAAAATCCTATCCACTACCCCAATCTCAGCACTATTAGCTGGTACAAAATAGCCAATTTGAGCTAAAAGCACTATCAAAGCCACCTGTCTAATATAGGTAGACTTTCCTCCCATATTCGGTCCAGTGATTAACATCAAGGAGTGATCAGGCTCGGCTAATTTACAATCATTAGGAATATATTCATTTATTAACTGCTCCAGCACTGGATGCCTACCAGCTTCTATATACAGATTTTGATTTTTACTAATTTTAGGACGAGTATAATTCCAATCCAGAGCTAATTTGGCTCCTGCCTGAATACAATCAATATAGGCAATAGCTTTGGAAATTGTATAAATTTGCTCCGCTTCGGCTATAATAGCCTGCCTTAATTCCTCAAAAACAATTTGCTCTAAATTGAGTAATTTAGCCTCTGAGCTTAGAATTTTCTCCTCAAAGTCTTTGAGTTCCGGGGTAATATATCTCTCCGCATTAGCTAAAGTTTGCTTTTTGATATAATTGTCTGGTAAAATTTGATTTTTATAAGCATTGCTAATCTCTATATAATACCCGAAGACTTTATTATATTTGACCTTGAGAGAATTGATACCTGTCCGTGCCTGCTCCTTAGCCTGCAATTCCAAGAGATACTCTTTACCTCCCTGACTTAAATTTAATAATTCATCTATATCTTGCCTATAACCTAAGGCCACAAATCCTCCATCCCGAGCTAGAATTGGCACATTTTCTTGTAAGGCCTTTTGTAATTCTTGCCGTAAAGATTCTAATTTTAATAAAGCTTTTTGAGCAGGTTTAGCATAAGAGCCTTGGTCTAATTCTAGAATTGATGCAATGTAATCAAAGCTTTTGGATAATAATAACATATCCCGAGGACCACCCACATTGCTAGAAAGCCTGGCTAAAATCCGCTCAATATCTGCAATCTTAGCTAATAAATCTCTAGATTCTATAATCTTAGTAGAAGTGTTTAAATAATTTTGTATATGCTCTTGACGAGCCTGAATAGCCTTGATATCTAGGAGTGGAGACAATATCCAAGACCTCAACATCCTAGCCCCTAGAGGGTTTTTAGTATAATTGATAGCCTGATAAAAAGTCTTGCCCTTTTGGCTAGCTCTTGGGAGTTGGAATAATTCCAAATTCTGAATAGTTTGGCTGTCTAGGCGCATATATTGAGCTAGAGAAATTGGTTTTAATTTCGTGATATGCTTTAAATCCTCCTGTTGGGTATACAATAAAAAACTAAGCAAAGCTCCAGCCGGACATAATCTCATATCATTCATCTCAAAACCAAAGCCACTCATACTACTAATTCCAAAATGCTTAGTCAGCACTTCAATCGCCCGCTCCAATTGAAAATTCCATTTAGACTCAGCTACAATTCTGATATTGAGTTTCTGGAGATTTTCTAATAACTCACTATTTTCTGGAAGGATAATTTCTTTGACTTGTTTGGATTGCAAAATATCCTGGAGTTCTGATTCCATAAATTCACCCACCTCAAAAAGCCCTGTTCCCAAATCAGCTAAAGCAACATATACCAACCCCTTATATGCACTGACACTAGCTATGTACCTTGATTCAGTAGCCTCTATATCCAGCAGAGCCGTCCCCGGAGTGATCACTTTAACCACTTTTCGAGTCACCAAACCCTTAGTATCCTGAGCCGAGCCCTGTTGCTCACATAAAGCCACTGAATATCCCGCTTTGATTAGCTTCTGAATATATTGAGTAGATGAGTGATAAGGTACTCCACACATCGGGACACTACCATCTACTGTGTTTTTCCTGGCAGTTAAAACAAGATCTAGAATTGGAGCTGCTAACTTCGCATCCTCTGCAAACATTTCATAAAAATCCCCCAGCCGAAAGAATAAAATATCATTGGGATAATCTTTTTTTATTTCATAAAACTGAGTCATCATCGGCGAGGGCATATCGACACATCCTTAAAATATATATTATTTTGTATTTATTATATCAAATTTACGATAATTAGTCGAAAAAAATCCCCCGCATCGCACGGACTTTTGTCGCCTTAAATTCCCCTCTTGAGGGTAATTTAAAGACAGTACAAACGGACTATTGATTTTTTAATTTATTCTTTGTACTAGGAGAGGGACTTGAACCCTCACAGTGTTTAATCACCAACGGATTTTAAGTCCGTCGCGTCTACCATTCCGCCACCCTAGCTATAAGGTACAATTATTGTACACTATTTTTAGAAAATTGACAAGACAAGCTTATCTTTCTGCCTCATATCTCTCTAATCTATGATGTTGTTTAGTAAATACCATTTGCCATAGTTGTAAATATCCTGATCTAAAGCTACCAGCACAACTCAGAAGGTAATATTCCCACAGTCGATAAAAATCTTCTCCATACTTATCTTTTAGCTCTGGCCAAGCTTGCTTGAAATTCTCATACCAGGCCATTAATGTCAAATCATAATCTGGACCAATATTATGCAAATCCTGTATTGTTAAAATATTTTCCCAAGATTTAGACAATTGCTGCAAAGAAGGAATTTGCCCTCCTGGAAATATATATTTATTCATCCAAGGCTCAGTAACTGTAGTAGAAACACTATCTCCAATAGTATGTAGGAGAACTAAACCGTCATCTTTGAGATTTTTATCTATACTTTTTATATATTCCCTATAATTCTTATACCCTACATGTTCCAACATACCAACAGATACAATTCTATCAAAAGGATCAGTTTTTAAATCTCTATAATCAACTAATAATATCTCTACTGACAGTCCCTTTACGTTTTCTTGAGCTAACTTTTGTTGTTCTCTGGATAAAGTGATCCCAGTCCCAATAACACCATATTTTTGAGCCGCAAATTTTAGTAAACCACCCCAACCACAACCAATGTCTAGAAGCCTCATACCCTTTTCTAGCTTAAGTTTGCGACAAATTAAATCCAACTTATTCTCTTGAGCCTGATTTAGGTTTTTAACTCCCTTCCAATAACCACAACTGTATTGCATATACGGATCAAGGATTTTGGAATACAAATCATTACCTATGTCATAATGCTGTCTGGCTACTCTTTTACTCTTTTCTTTATCTTGTAAATTTAGCACTTTACTTTGTAATACATATAATCGATTTTGCCAAGAACCACCAAAAACATCTGAAAGAGCATCTAATACTCTATACTTCCTTATTCTAAACAAAAATTCGTCTAATTTTTCCACATCCCACCAACCTTCAGTATAACCCTCTCCTACCCCCATTGCCCCATCTTTTAACATCCTCTGCCAAATAGCTGGGTTTTTGACTTCAAAATCCCAAGGTCTATCTCCATTAACTTTTATATCACCTAAGACCATAGCTTCGGTAAAAATCTTTTCTACTTTGTCCATATTACAATCTATTATTTATACTGTACAATAATTCTATTTTGAATTAACTCATAAACATAATTATATTATAAAAGTATTTATACTTCAACATTAACCCAATACTCTACATAGAACACCTCAGTCAAGCCCCTCCAATATATTCGGGAAAAACTTTATCCAACTTTTTTTGCAACAATTATCCACAATACAGGCAATCGCATCAATTGTAATATCTATATCTATGTATTTCTGCTTCTGGACATACAATTGAGCTCCCAGCTTAAGATGTTTAACTTTCCTTGGAGTAATATTATATATCGGAAAATCCAAGTTATCCCCAAGTTTTCCACATTTATACACGGTCTTAACCTCTATAATGTGGAGAACTTTATCCTTGGTGGCAATAATATCCAATTCTGATAATTTACCTAATCTTACATTTTGATCTATAATTTCAAAACCCTTAGAGATTAAAAGTTTAACCGCCAATCGCTCACCCAAACTACCTTTGCTTTTTGTATCCATATTGTGTAGTATAACACCCCATTACAATAATTGCTATCAATATAAACACACCAACCAAACCTAATTCACTCAGCAACAGAACCAGAACATTGTGCACTGGTTCATATTGCCAAAACTCTCTATTAACTGACAAATTAGCCACATATTGCCCAAGCCCTACTCCGAACCAAAGATTAGATTTTATTATATTCACAGCATCTTGTAGATAAAATACTCGCTTAAAAATAGTGTCTAAAATTTGCTGATATGGCAAAGCCCATAATGTAATAATTCCCACACCCGCCCCAATATTAACAATAACTCTGGGTAAAGATTTTATTTTGTTTTTAAATTGTTCCACATAGAACATTTTTCTATCAAACAAAGATGTCAAATATATATAATCGGCTATAAAGAGTAATGTTAGAGCCAATTTAGAGAAACTCATCAAGACTAAAATATGAAGTAATATAATCAAAATTCTATTTAATATATTAGTAAAGTCAACTTTTATAGAATGCTTTAGAATAATTCCGACCAAAACACCAATCACCAAAGCCTGTATTGAAGTAAGTATATAATGATCAAACATACCAACTACAAACAGAGTCAATATATATAAGATTACAGCTAACTTATTACCGATTACCTTTTTATAAACTAGTATCAGAGCCGTAATACCGGCAAAGGCCAAAATATTAGGGTGCGAAAATGTTCCATAACCTCGAATCCAGACATTATCTAGAATACTAACTTTAGCCACTCCAGCTAATTCCCGAGACAGAGTTGGCTCCACTACTAGTGGGAGGCCTATGTTTTTTTGCAAAATCATTTGTGTTATTACAATCAAAGCCTGTCCTAACATACCTATAACCAAACCCTTGCCGATAAAAGCTATTTGTCGATTAAAATTCTTTAACCGAATAACATACCATAATATACCTATTAATAAATATAACCTAACTCCCCACACCCAACTTATCAGAGGATATTGAGCCCATAATGTTTGTAAAAATATCCAAAAAAACAAAGTTATCCATAACTTATCCACATTTTCTTGACCACTAAGTGGAAAACCTTTATTCCTCCAAGCCAAAAATGCAAAGATTAAAGCCAAAATTATATCTAAACTATGTAAATATATAGTCAAATATGGGGAACTCACTCCCGCAATAGGGTATCCCAGAACTGTAGTCCGTATTAAAAAGGGTATACTAATACCTATAAATACACATATAAATAATTTAATTTTGTCACTCATTTCTTATACTTTTCTATATTCAATCCTTGTCAGTACTTAGAGAATACTATATATTTAGATATGTGTATGTATGTGTTTACTATAATAATACCATATTACATTTTGTGGATAACTTGTGCAAAAACCCCAGTTATACCCAACTTATCCACAATTATTATTAAATTACAGTTATGTCGAATAAAAATATAGTTGTCATAGGCGGCGGGACAGGTTCTTTTACCGTATTATCCGGGTTAAAGTTATTTAGCAATCTAAATCTACAAGCCATAGTAAATATGGTAGATAATGGAGGTTCTACTGGTAAATTAAGAGATGAATTAGGAGTATTACCCCCAGGAGATATTAGACAATGTCTCGTGGCTCTCGCCGAATCACCAGAAGTTCTAAGACAGCTATTCAATTACAGATTTGACTGTGGAGAATTAACTGGACATAATTTTGGAAATTTATTTTTATCAGCCTTAGAAAAGATTACAGGTAATTTTGAAGAAGGGGTCAAAACTGCTGGAGATATACTATCTATAAGAGGTGAAGTAATCCCCGTTACCACAGATAATATTAATCTATCTATAACTTTGGAGAATGGAACTGAGTTAGTTGGACAAGCTAAAATGCATGATTCTCTAGAATATTTACAGTATCCAGTCAAAGAATTAAAGCTAATACCTAAAGCAAAGCTAAACCCTAGGGCTAAAAAAGCTATTATGGAAGCCGATAGTGTAATTATAGGACCGGGATTGTTTTATGGGAGTTTATTGCCTAATTTGATAGTCCCAGGAATGAGTGAAGTATTAGCCAAAACCGAGGCTCAGATTATTTATAATGTCAATCTAATGTCCAAGGTCGCTGGACATAAACAATGGTCAGTAGAAGAGCATATTAGACAGCTTAATAAATTCATCGGAGCTGAAGTGATAGACATAGCTCTATATAATACCACTCAACCCGATCCAAAATTAGTAGAGAAGTATAAAGAAGAAGGAGAACCGGTTGTCAAGGCCAACAAATCTAATAAAATCGGTAAAACCACCCTTATCGGAGCTGATCTTATAGCTGACGGTATATTCATCAACCCCAATAAAAAAGACCCTCTCAAAAGAACTCTAATCCGCCACGACCCCCTCAAATTAGCCGAAGCTTTGTATAGATTGGTGTGAGTGTAAATTATAAATTGAGTCGTCCCTACGAGAAGTAAATTGTCCTACTTTGGAGGAGGTGGCACAAAGTGCCGGAGGTGGACTTTCGTGGCGGAGGATTTTGTCCCTCCATTGAGCTTTCATAGGGGGATACCTTTCAGTTACCTGTATTTTTATCCATTCATTTTTATAAAAAATATCAAAAACCCTAAAAAACTTGCAATTTAAGATATACTCTGTTATTTTATGACTAATCTATGTTGTTCTTTTTTATGGGAAACCTCTCAAAATTAAAGGAAAATGTACTGACAATTTACGGTGCTATAAAAGAATTAACTGATACAATCTCAGTATTAGCTTATGTATGTCTAAAGTCTTTAATATGGCACAAAAGTCCTTGCTTATACTATAAACTGGCAAATTTAAGGAAAGGACTAACTGTACGAAAACAAACTGTACGAAAACAAACTGTACCCTTGCACTGAAGATGTTGCAATCTACACTAAAGATGGTGATAGTAACCATCTGCTAAAAAACTTCATCTCAACCCTTAAAGCTCTACACCTCGTGGGGCTTTTTTCTTTAGCTTCGATTAGATCTTTTTCGCTCATTAGAATCTAGAATTCTCTTACGAATTCTGAGACTCATTGGAGTGACTTCCAATAATTCATCATCCGCTAGATACTCAATACAGGCCTCTAGAGACATATCTTTTGGTGGAGCGATAAAAATACCGTCATCTGACCCAGAAGCTCTCATATTGGTCAATTTTTTAGCTTTGACGGGGTTTATCTCTACATCCTGCTCCCGATTAGACTCTCCCAAGACCATTCCCGGGTAAACTTCAGTTCCATCAGATACAAAGAATACCCCTCGGTCTGAGGCTCCATCTAGAGCATATTTGGTGATTTTACCTAATTCCAGAGACACAATAGACCCAGTAGATCTACCTTTGCCGCTAGACATTCTAGGACCATATTCCAAAAAGGAGCTATTCATAATCACTGTCCCTTTAGACAAAGTCAATAAAACACTTCTAAGCCCAATCAGATTCTGAGTAGTAATCTTATATTCAATATGAGATTCATTGTGCTCATTTATTTCCATATTTACTAACTCACCTTGTCTTTTGTTTACCGCTTCAATAATTTTACCGCTATATTCCTCAGGAACATCTAGACTCAATAATTCATAAGGCTCTTCTACAGCACCATTATGTTCTCGCAAAATAACCTGAGGTCTACCAACTGAAAATTCATAACCTTCCCGGCGCATAGTCTCAATCAAAACAGCTAGATGAAGCTCTCCACGACCAGCCACCAAGAATTTATCTGGGCTATCCGTATCCTCAATTCGCAAGCTAATATTAGTCTCCTGCTCTTTGTATAATCTATCTCGAATCATTCTAGAAGTAGAGTATTTACCTTCTTTCCCAGAAAAAGGACTATCATTAATCGCAAACATCATCTGCAAAGTAGGACTTTCCACCTCTACCGGAGCAATTTGAACTGGATTTTGAGCATCAGCAATAGTATCTCCAATCTCAATATCAGCAATTCCCGCAATAACCGCAATATCTCCAGCCACAATTTCGGTAGCTTCTATGAGCTCCATGCCATTGTATTTGAGTAAGCTAGTAATAGTATTTTTAGTTTGATTACCAGCCTTATCTATTCTCACTACTGACATACCTTTGACAATTTTCCCAGCATCAATTCTACCCACAGCCATAGTCCCTTTGAACTTATCAAATTGCAAGTTCAAAGTCAGCATACGAAAAGCCTCAGTCATCGGAGAAGTCGGAGCTGGGATTTCATTTACAATAACCTCGAATAACTCAGTCAAATCCTTACCAGTCTGATCAGTCTCTAGAGAAGCCGAACCATTAATAGCTGAAGCATAAACAATAGGGAAATCTAATTGCTTGTCATTGGCATTCAAAGTCACAAACAAATCAAAAGTCTTGTCCACCACCGCATCAGGATTAGCGTCAGGACGGTCGATTTTGTTAATAACCACTACTACACGAAGCCCTAAAGCTAAAGCTTTTTTAAGTACAAATTTAGTCTGAGGCATAGGACCCTCTTTAGAATCCACCAATAAAAGAGCTCCGTCAGCCATTTTAAGCACTCGCTCAACCTCACCACCAAAATCAGCATGACCAGGAGTGTCAATCAAATTAATAGTGTAGTCTTTATAAGTGACAGAAGCATTCTTAGCCCTAATAGTAATACCTTTTTCTCGCTCCAAATCCATAGAATCCATCACTCTCTCCTGCACATTTTGATTCTCTCTAAAAATCTGAGTTTGATGCAAAATAGCATCCATCAAGGTAGTTTTACCATGATCAACATGAGCAATAATAGCCAAATTACGAATATGTGAATTCATATAATTAAATATTTAGATGATGAGATTGATATAATTGAAATATTTTACCTTAAATTAGATAAAAAAGCAAATATATACAATTTAATAAGTTATTAATTACAAATGTCAGTTCTTGACAAATTTATATAAGTGTTATAGTATATTATTCTGCTTAAGCAAGCAAAGACAATTATAAATATTTTTCTAAAAAGGGCGCTTAGCTCCTTTTTTGTTTGTTTATACTAAAAATGTTCCACGTGGAACAATTTTTAATTATGAGTTATGAATTGTGAATTTTGTAGAGTCGGCGACCCCGCCGACATTATTTTCGTAGAGGAGCCGTCCCTGCGGGAGGTAAACGTTTATCCCTCCATCTCATAGGGCTTTAAGTCCCTCCTATTAGCTCTTGTAAAGAGGTATTGAGAGGGGGTGGACAGCTTCGCTGGACGGGGTAGAATAACGGGCGACTGAAAGGTCGCCCCTACGGCATTCATAATTCACCATTCATAATTTATAATTATCTACCTATATGCTATAATAAATCTAAATCTATAAACTTAAATCTATGAAAATTCTACACAAAACTATAATCTGGTTTACTTGGAGTAGTCCTGTTTTATTCCTACCTTTTTTCTTCCTTACAGTTGGGGAGCGAGTAGAGTATGGGAAGAATATGGGAACTTTATCTCTTATTCTATTCATAATCACTTTTATCCCGAGTATGATTAGACGATTTGGATTGGCAAAAGAGTTTAGTTTACTAATTAAACTTACTTTACCTGTCAGAAGGCAATTTGGGATTTTGATGTTTATGACAGCTTTCACTCACTACTTGGCAATAAAAGTAATTCCAACTCTACAAGAAAAACGACCTCCATCTCTACCGCCTTATCAGGCCTTTGGATTAGCAGCAATTATTCTATCTCTAGCACTGTTCATAACCTCCAACAACTGGTCTACCCGCAAACTCAAGTCCAATTGGAAAAAATTACATAGACTAACTTATGTAATAGGATGGCTGATTTTTGGACATGTATTATTAATTAGTCTAAGATCTGGAGAAGTACTCTCAATACAAGCTATATCAATTGGTATTGTGATGGTCTTAGAAATTGCCTCTTTGATTAAGGCAAGGGTGGGTATAAAAGATTAAAGACTTAATTTATGTATTTATTATCAGATGAATTAAATAATTTAGCTAATTTAAAAAATCCTTTATCAGAAGATGAGGTAATGCTGTATAGAGAAAAATTTGATGAATTAAATAGAACTAACCTTAGTATTAATAAAATAGATAAAAGTCTAGAAACTATTTTTGATAAATTTGATAATTTATTCGAAATAAAAGGATTTTTATTAGGCATCTGGATCTTTATTATAGCTGTATTTATAATGAATAATTTTCAGACAAATACTTTCGGTGATATTATTACATTAGCTATTTTTTCATTTTTTTCTACAATATATTTTATAGTATTTATCAGTATATTAGTTATAATTTTAAAATCTATAAACTTCAACGGAGTTAATATTTCGCAAATATTTCAATATTCAGAAGTCAGGTCAGCTCAAGAAGCCCGTTCTTTATTATATGAAAAAATTAATATTTTAAATAAAACTATAGCAGAAGTTGAAACAAAAATATTCAAATACTATACTAATCAATTAGAAATATTTTTTAATAATTATTTATACAAAAAAAGATCTGCCAATATACACTTTCAAATAGCTCTTTCAACATTCTCTAAGCTTCTTGATTCTTTAGAAGAATTAAATAAGTCTCTAATAACCCCTTATTTAAAAATACAATTAAAAGATTATAAAAATTATGTTTTAGATCGTAGGATAAATGTATCTACATATAATTCATTATATAAATCCAACAATGATTTAATAGAAGCTAAAAGTAACGATGAAAAAATAACCAAAAATACACCTGTATATATTGATTCAAAAACACCTGATATTAGTCATGTTGCTAGTGTGTTAAACAATATTGAGCCTCCAAACCCCCTCCCTCCTGAACATAAATATAAAAAGTCTGGCCGAATAAATGACTGGGATTTAATTAATAAAAGTAGGCAAGCGACAGGTCTAGAGGGCGAACAAATTGTAGTAATGGTAGAAAAATATTATTTAAGCTCTATTGGTAGACAAGATTTAGCGGATAAAGTTCGAAATATAGCCAGAGAAGATGGAGATGGTTTCGGATATGATGTATTATCTTTTTTTGAAAATGGAACTCAAAAATATATTGAGGTCAAAAGTACCAAGCAAAATATTCATAACCCTTTCTACATGTCAGAAAATGAACTCAGCTTTCTGAAACAAAATACTACAGACGCATTTATTTACAGAGTATTAGTAGATAAAGAAGCTCCTAGGTTAAAAGTTTACTCTAGCTCTGATGTATTCAACTCTCACGATATAACTCCTTCTCAATATAAAGTTAAGCTGAAGTCGTTTTAATATTATTCTGTGGACCTGACTGGGATCGAACCAGCCACCTCCTCGGTGCAAACGAGGCGCTCTACCATATGAGCTACAGGCCCTAATCTAATTACAGACTAGAGTATATCAAATTTGATTTATTTGTGCAAGAGGAGAGAATAGTGGTGAATTGTGAGTGGTAAATTATGAATTTCGTAGAGTCGGCGACCCCGCCGACATAGTTTTCGTAGTGAAAGGGTTATGTTTGTACTTCGTAGAGCTTTAAGTCCCTCCTCCAAAGGAGGACAAAAATAATCCTCCCTGCTCAGCAACACTGCCTCCCTAAATTTATCTACCTTAGGTAGAAGGGAGGACATTTTTTGTATCTCGCTAGTGATTGATAAGTTAATGTCTATAATTTCGTTAAATCTTTATCCGTAAAATCAACTAAAACAAAGGCATTATTAGTAATATAATCTGGAGTCACTTTATATAATACTGGAGCGAAATTAGTAGTTATATTTTCCGTAGATTGTAATACTCCATTTACTCGACATTCCTTAAGGATTTCATTATATCTAAAATATGTTTCACCTCTTTTTACAAAACAATGATTTTTTTCAATAATATGATATTTTTCTGGAATTCTTTCTGTGGTTAAAACTTGTCCTTTGAGATGTGTGTCTGTTAGCCATATTTTAAGCTGTAGAGGCTGATTAGAAGTGTTTTTCATTTTCAAATCAATAAAATTATACAGAATTGTTGCTCCACCTCCAAAAGGTAAAGTTCTACCAGAATCTGGAAAAACATCCATAGAATGATGATATCTTTCTATGGTTTGCATAGAAGTGTGTAAAAAAATCCAATATAAAAAGTTAGATAATTGGCATAGTCCTCCTCCTAGTCCCGGTACTACCGCTCCATTAGCAAGAAGCATACCATCAACATAACCTTTATCATAAGTTGGCTTACCAATGGAATGCCATAAAGAAAATATGTGATTTGGCTCAATCACAAGCCCATCTAAGTGTTTAATAGCTTGTTTTAAGTTAGTTATTTTTTGCTCTTGTAATTCTAAATCACTATCACCAAGCCTTCTTCTAAGCACAGATTGATGTCTAGCTACAATCATTGGCAAACTATCTTTAGATTGATAGCATTTTAATTGTAAGTCCAGAAGATTACTGATAGTGCGAGAGTTGTGTTTGAGATATAAAATTGGTTTTTTTAAGAAAGGATATCTACTAGACAAAGCTTTTCTCTTAGGGGCCTCGTGTTTATATAATAAATTAGCTAATTTAAAGTACAAATCTTCATCTATATCCATATTTATTATTAAATTAATTGTATGAATATATTGTATCATTAAAGACCAAGTTTGTCTAATTTATAATCACCATCTATTTGTGATGTGCCTCATCAGCCTCGGCTTTGGTTAAATGCACAGTTCCAAAAGGATGTTCTGGTTCTGCATAAATAGAGTATAATTGCAAAGGCTCATCCCCGGTATTGACTATATTATGAAATATCTCAGCTGGGATATGAACCGAATAGCCATCACTAATATCTTTTACAAAATCTAAATTATCCCGATTTTGCCCCATATAAACCTTTCCTTGCCCTTTATCTACTCTTATGAACTGTTCTATTTTATGATGTGCCTCAAGCCCAATTTCTCCACCCACAGGGATAGACATCACTGTCACTTGCATCTTATCTCCAGTCCAAATTGTATGACGATAGGCTTGATTCTCAATTACTAATTCTTCTAGATTAAATACTGCTGGTTGTTTACCATTGTCTTCAATCATTTTCATAGTTGTAGTAATAAATATTACACTTGTATTATATACCTTTTGGGAGGTTGTTGTCTATATATGTTATTGATATTGACATTTTATTTGGCATTTGGCATACTGTTAGTATACCCTTGCACCTTCAAACACAGTGGAAAATTTGTTTACCCAAAGACCAGATGATGTTTTTCAAGATATAAATACAGAGCCTCCGCTCAGAAAAAACTTCTCTACTGAAAGAGAATTTTTGTTAGCACTAACAATATTTGAATCAATATACTATACAGCACTTTCTGCTTTTGGGTAAACAATTACACCCAAACCCCATATACCAGCACATCAGCTGGTTTTTTTATTTATTTGAATATAGTTTTGTAGCATTTGCAGTTCGTAGGGCTTTAAGTCCCTCCTATTAGCTCTTGTGAAGAGATATTAGGAGGGGGCGACCTTTCAGTCGCCTTAGTCCTCCTCCGTCCACTCCCAAACTAAAGTATGGGAGTGACCACCTCCCCCAAGGGAGGACAGCAGGCTCAACCATCACTTATATTGCTGATATAAAATCTATATGTTAATATAATGATAAATTTTTAAAAAATTATGGGTAATTATTTGCAGTATTTGGTTTTTGTTGGAGTTTTTATACATTTACTTGGAATTTCTGATTATATAAAAGATACTATCAAAGGTAAAACTAAACCTAATAGGATTACTTGGTTATTATGGTCTATAGCTCCTTTAATTGGAGCTTTTGCATCAATTGCTAATGGTTTTAGTTTAGCTTTAATTCCAGTTTTTTCATTAGGGTTAGCTCCATTTTTGGTTTTTATAGCCTCTTTTAGCAATAAAAATGCTTATTGGGAATTAAAGAAACTTGATTATATTTGCGGCTTATTTGCAGTTTTAGCTTTATTATTATGGGCTATCACTAATAATCCTATGACGGCTGTTATATTTGCTATATTTAGTGATATATTTGCAGGAATACCTACCTTAATTAAAATTTGGAAATTCCCTCAGACTGAAACTTTAACACCGTATACTACCGGATTCATTAGCTCTATAACAGCTTTATTTGCTATAAAATTATGGTCATTTAATGAAACTACTTTTCCTATTTATCTTATACTTATACAAGCTTTATATTTAGCAGTTTTTATTTTAAGAAAAAAGTAATTGAATAATATTTGCATTCTTTATACGACTATAATCCAAGTAAATCCCCCCCTCCATTTAGCTCAGTCCTCCTCCGTCACCTACGGTGTCACCTCCCCCAAGGGAGGACATCTCCCCCTATACCAATAAAAAAACGGGATATAACCCGTTTTCTTCTTGGCGGGGAATCCCAAAATGTATACATTTTCCAAAACCCCTCGGTTTTGGTATTTCCGCCACGGGAAACTCTCGTTTCCCGACCCCCTCCCCTCGGCCGTCCCAGTATAAAAAAGAGACCGGTATAAAAATACCAATCTCTCTTTTCTGGCGGGGACGACCGGGCTCGAACCGGCGACCTTCTGCGTGACAGGCAGACGCTCTAAACCGACTGAGCTACGCCCCCATATTGAATACTATTATAGCAATGTTCTTAGAATTTAGCAAGAGCAGCACTCTGGGGTGGCCAACGGGAATCGAACCCGTAATGTCGGAACCACAACCCGAAGTTTTACCGTTAAACTATGGCCACCACACAATGTTTCTCTTGGGATTATAATGTTCAACAAAGCTTATTGTATCAAAAAGTTATCTAAATTGCAAGGTAATTAATTGTAAATTATAAATGATGAATTATAAATTATTTTTTGCTATTCTTAACTATCATATCTATAACTTCGTCTTTGCTGGAAGTTAATTGAAATAAATTTAAATCTTCTGGATTAATTGTTCTATATTTTTGGTCTAAAGTTTGCTTAATATAATCTGTTAATGGTTTCCAGAACTCATCATCATATAAAATCAGTGGAGTAGGAGCTACTTTATGAGTCTGAACCAAAGTTAATACCTCAAATAATTGATGTAATGTTCCTAAACCTCCCGGACAGAACAAATACTGATTAGTAGGACCTGTTAAAATAAATTGCCTCGTAAAAGGGAACTTAAAATGAATAGAATCTGACACGTATTGATTCATGGTCTTACCTGCTTGATTAAGGAGAGTAGCGTAAGCTGGTTTTCCAGCTTCGGAGGAGGACTTATTAGCGGCTTCAGCAATTCCAAAGCCTCCTCCAGTTAGTATACTAAAATCTTTTTTAATAATTTCTTGGGCAATATTATACACATCCTTATAATAAGAACTATCTTGCGAAACCTTGTTACTCCCTAAGATGGTAACGTTGTTGGATAAAGATTGTAAAAAATCTAAGCCTTCTACTAGTTCTGCCATGATACGAAATATACGCCAATTAACACTAGAAACAGAATTAGTAGTATTAGAAATATTATCTAAAAAATTTGGGTGATCTTCTGTATGCTGAATAATATCATAAGACTCTTCAGCTGTTTCTACTATATGTATCATTTCCAAATCCTCTGGTTTAATAGCTCCTAAAATTTCATGACAAGTACCTCTAAGAAAATCTAAAAACGGTGTCCAAAAATCCACCCCAACCAAAATAACTGGTACTCTTTGGGTAAAACCTAAAGCCATTTCATTTAAAACTTGTAATAATTCATCTAAAGTTCCATAGCCTCCTGGGAAGTATACGAAGGCTTGTGATGGGGTGGTCAACATTGCTTTACGGGTAAAAAAATAGCTAAAATCTACAGAATCAGTAACATAAGGGTTTATTTTTTGCTCCATTGGGAGTTCAATCCCAAGTCCAATTGAATTTCCCTTTACTTGAAAGGCTCCTCGATTGGCAGCTTCCATAATTCCTGGACCTCCTCCAGTTATAACAGTAAAGTTATTCAGTCCTAAAATTTCACCTAATTTACGAGCTTTAATATAATATTCATCTCCCTCATGAGTACGAGCTGAACCAAAAATAGTAACCTCATTTTTATATTTGGACATTAAGTCATAACCTTCCACAAATTCAGCCATTACTTTGAATAGCTTCCAAGAGTCTGTCTGAGCTAATTGATAAGGTGTTTTAGCTACATCTTGAATTGTTTTGAGCCTATCATTGTATGGCATATTATAGTTTTATTAGTTTAAGCTTTTAGAGTTGGAAAATGAGTTTTTTTAATAGTTCGATCCTTTAAATATTTGATTATAATTTTTACTTCAGTTTCTAATTTTCTAGCAGTTTACGGGTGTGTCTCCGATTGGGATCGAACCAATAACCTACAGCTTAGAAGGCTGTTGCTCTATCCAATTGAGCTACAGAGACATTAGTATTCAAGATTATAACAAATATTATAAGTTTTTGCAAGAAAAAAGCCCCCGACAAATACAGGGGCTTTTGAGAGTGGTGAAGGACATCAACTATTAGTACCCCCTCTTTAAGACTTCGGCCATGGCACGATGGGCTTTGGCGTGAGCCTTGAGAATGAGAAAAGTGGTCCTGTCCCTAGATTGATTTTCTTGAGCGTCAGCCTCGTAGGACTTGGCGGCGGCGATATGAGTCTGAGCGATTGTGTAGTAGGGGTCGGACTCATTCATTTTAAATAAATCTCCATAGAATGGATCTACGAAAACAAACATATCATAAAAACTTGATTTTGTCTAGATATGCATCTCATTTAATAGAGTTGTTATACTAAAAGTATCGTACACATCTCCTACCACTCAGGGTCATAGTCAGTATAGGTGAGAGATAGTTGTTCTAAAAGATGATCTGGTATTTCTGTAATAAATCTTGAGGATGGATTAGATTGAATTTGTCCAAAAATTCGCCTCAACTGGGTATATGTCATATATAATTTATCTTTGGCTCTAGTAATCCCAACATAGCATAGTCGTCTCTCTTCCTCTAATTCTTTATGGGATACTAGACTACGAGAGTGGGGGAGTATACCTTCCTCCATCCCAATCATAAACACTACTGGGAATTCCAGACCTTTAGCCGCATGATAAGTCATCAAAGTGACGGCTTGACTAGCCTGCATTCCATCAATATCCGAGAGTAAAGCCGTCTCTTGTAAAAACTCATATAAGGCCTCCTCGACGGGGAGATTATCGAACTTCTGAGTGACCGTGAATAATTCCTCAATATACTCAATTCTGGCTTCATTTTCTTTGTTCTTTTCCCAATGACTAGTATATTTGGTAATTTTAATAATATCCGCCACTAATTGGGATAAATTATACTTTTCTTTTTCAAAATAACTCTTAAGCTCCATAATTTGCTCACAGAAGGCTAGAATTCCACTTTTAGCCTTACCTGTTAGCTTGAGGGAAAACTTATCTGATTCGGTCAATAATTGTATTAAATCGACATTTTGATCAATGTCATTGATTTGAGAGTAGGCTAATAGAATTTTCTCTACACTAGCCTTACCAACTGACCTTTTGGGTACATTGATAATTCTGCGAAAAGAAGCCGTGTCATTATTATTATAAATAAACTTAAGATAAGCTAACAAGTCTTTAATCTCAGCTCTCTCATAGAATTTTGTCCCTCCCACAATCTGATAAGGAATTCTAAGTTGCAAAAAAGCCTCTTCCAGAGCTCTAGACTGAGCATTAGTCCTATACAAACAAGCAAATCCAGACAATGAATATTTACCACTACAGACTAAATCTTTGATGGTTCTAGCCACAAACATACTCTCCTGATACTCATTTTCAGCTTCTACCAGCTGAATTAGATCTCCTGATTCTTTATCTGTCCAAAGGTTTTTATCCTTTTTTTGTGTGTTTTTATCAATAACTTGATTGGCTGCATCCAGAATAATTTGAGTAGAGCGATAATTCTGTTCTAAGAGTACCACTTTCGTGTTTTTATAATCTTTCTCAAAGTTAAGAATATTCTTAAAATCTGCCCCCCGCCAAGAATAAATAGCTTGAAAATCATCTCCAACCACACATAAATTCTTATACTTGTTCGCCAGAAGCTTGACCAATTCATACTGAGCCTGATTAGTATCCTGATACTCATCAATCATAATATACTTGAATCTCTCCTGATATTTGGCTAAGACATCGGCATATTCTTTGAACAAAATCACCGTATTCATAATGATATCATCAAAGTCCATAGCATTATTCTTCCGTAATTGCTTCTGATACTCTTGATAAAGTTCAATCGCCAATTCCTCTAATGGGCTAGTGGGGTTATAAGTAGCAAATTGATTAGCAGTTACTAAGCTGTTTTTAGCCTTAGAGATGAGATTATGAATAGTAGATGGCTTGACTTGCTCTTTAGAAATATCTCGCTTCTTAAGTAAATCTTTGATAATATTCTGGCTATCTGTAGTATCATAGATTAAAAATGACTTATCATACCCTAGAGCCCCAGCCTCTCTATGTAGAATATTCAAACAAACCGAGTGGAAAGTACCCACCATCGGCATATTAGGAATATAGCCATCAAAAGAAGTCTCTAATAAATGACTAATTCGCTCTTTCATCTCCTTGGCCGCCTTATTAGTGAAGGTGACAGCCAGAATATTATATGGATCAATACCTTTAGCCACCATATAAGCAATTCGCTTAGTCAAAGTAGAGGTTTTACCAGACCCAGCCCCTGCAAGTACCAAAACTGGACCCTCAATAGTACGGGCCGCTTCGAGTTGTTTGTCATTCAGACCACTTAAAATTGGATGTATTTTTTCTTTGGACATTTGGTTAATAATTTATGCTTTTGATATTCAATAAAGCTAACTGATGGAGGCTCCAAGCAGACTCGCACTGCTGTAGAGGGTTTTGCAGACCCGTGCCTAACTTCTCGGCCATGGAGCCAGTTATGGGTTTTAGTATATCATAGATTCCGATTTTAGGGAAATTAAAAAGCCCCAATGGTGGTAGGGGCTGGGGGGCTGGCAGTGTAGCGCTAGACTTCTCGAGGCATATCCTTGAGGATATGCTCGAGAGAAGCCCTCGCTCCTGGGCTCAGAGCTTCCATGCATTCAAGAACTTCTTGGCTCAAGCTCCTCAGAAACGAGATCCCTTCGCGACTCAACTCCTCAGAGAGAGGTTTATTTGGGTCAATCAAATCAATGAGGTTTAAGGCCTCAGTAGCCTCTGGAATCACAAAATTTTGATCAGCAAAGGCTTCGAGCGCTTGCTCGGCAACCCCTGCATCAAGTGCAGAGTCTAACTCTTTTTGGGAAATGGACATAAAACTTATGTATCAACGAAAACACCATACCACATTTCTCTAATTTTGTCAATAGGTTTTGTGGTTTAGTTATAATGCTTATCCCTATTTTATCAATATAATAGCTTATTTGCTTGTTTTTATATAATTTTATATTTTGATATTATTTTGTGTTTTATCCTGAATAATTTTGTCTTCCGTAGGGCTTTTGTCCTAAAATTCCCCTCGTTGAGGGGTGGACAGCTTCGCTGGACGGGGTGGAGTGCTTTTGTATTCGTAGGGGCGACCTTTCAGTCGCCAGTAGTATTTATTGTCTCCCTTTGGAGGGAGTACCCGTAGGGGGAGGGTGGATTTGTTTTTAATATATGAAATTTTTAAATATAATTGAAATTCAATCCACCTCCGGCACTCCGTGCCACCTCCTCCGAAGGAGGACAGTTTAGTATTTAATTCAACTTATGCTATAATATCCCCATATTGAAATATTTTGCTATGAAAAAGTCTGAAAAGTCATCATATTTTACCTTTAGCCCTGATGAGCGGGGGACTTTACCTTTTGATGCCAATAGCAAGCGCAATGTTACGGATCAATTAGCTTGGGCGAAAAGGGAGGATATTCTAGAGACTATTAACCCACATAAAATCCCAGTTTCTCTACTTCTGGTCAATATAGATAGAGATAATAATATTGGTAATATCATCAGATCAGCTAATACTTTTGGAGTGGAGGAGGTGCTTATTTATGGACGCAAGAAATTTGACCGCCGAACTAGTGTGGGAGCTGAGTTTTTTATGCAATTCAGGCATATTCGATTTATCGAGGAGATAGCTCCACTAAAGCAAGAGTTTGACTTAATTCTAGGACTAGAGCAGACTGAAACTTCAGTAGAATTACATAGCTATCAGTGGCAAGAAAATAAGAATATTTTGATAGCCGTCGGGAATGAAGGCAAAGGGCTACCTCAAGAAATTCTAAATATTTGTGATACTAACCTTGAGATTGAGCAATATGGCACCACCAGATCCCTGAATGTCTCTGTAGCTACAGGGATTGTATTATATGATTATAGGGTGAAAAAACTTGATTTTTAGCTTAGATATGCTATAATTTTTGTGCTGTACCTTTACAAAGCTATGCCTAATTTCAAAAATTCAAATGGGTGGGACGAATTGAAACCTGCTGTGTTTGGTTTCATTGGCTTATTTTTAATCCTTTCTTCATTTCCAGCTCTATTTGTCATACCCTCCTTCTTTCCCGGAGCTGAGGGAATGATTATAGGATATGCTACTAGCTTAGCAAGCGCTTTGACTGGTAGTTTGATATGGTATAAGTTTAGGAAGTCTGATTAGTACTCACCTAAGGGAGGAGAAAATAATATCCAATTCCCCAAAACTTCATTGCCAGTTTCAAAACTGGCTTTTTTATTACAGGTATAAAATTAATTAAAACCGGCTGTCAGTGGGCAGTCGGTGGGTTTCTTTGAGTGTAAACACACTCAAGAAGGTTTGAGATCTGGATTGCGCAAAGGACACATACCAGATTCTTCGAGAAATTTCAGTATAGTAGGTATTTTGTGTTTTTTTCTGGGGTCTTTTTGAGCTTGTTGTATCTGTGCTGTATAATACTCAACAGCAGTCCTGTCTGAGTGGAGGTCAATCATGACTTTCTCCTAAAAAGAGTAAGTTATAAAACATATAATATCACAAATTCTAACTTTTGTCAAAAATTATTAGCTTTTTTGGCTTATTCACTTATTTCATCCAACAATTTCTCCACCTCATAGGCTTTGAGGGCTTCGGAGTCTATGTCAAATCTAAGCTCAGGAGCTCTGCCTCGGGACAAGATATCGGCGAGATGATATTCATATTCTTTATGAGTTTTTCGTAGTTTTTGGAGTACGGTGCCTTGTTGCTCGGTAGGGAAGACGGTGATTTTAACTTCTGCCACTTGCAAATCTGCACTTACAATAACTTTGGAAACGGTGACAAGAATTCCTGGATCCACATCTAATTCCCTTAGCATCAATGATGATAATTGCTCTTGAATCAATTGCTGATATCTGACTAGATGTCTATCGGCCATAATTATTTCTTAATTTGCTCATATACATACAGTATATCTCCCTCCATTGGGGCTGTTTTCTTAAATGAACAAGAGATAACCATACCACATTCATTACCTTCCATCACATCAGCTACATCTTGTTTGTCTTGTTGTAAATTAGATAATTTTCCTTGTACTATAACTTTGCCTTCTGAGTTCTCAATTTCAATCAGACCATTTCTGACCATTCTACCGGTCTGCACTAGCCCTCCTAAAATCAGGCTCTTTTTATCTTCTTTAAATACTTTCAAAACTTTAAGCTCTCCCAAATCATTACGGGTCACTTTTGGACCCTCGAGCTGGGTAATCTGGTCTCTAATTTCATCGATTAGCTCATAAATTAGCTTATAATGCTTGATTACTACATCTTTTAGCTTAGCTAGCTCTAAAATTTTCTTATCTTGTTTGATACCAAAACCTAAGATCACAGCTTGTTTAACCTTAGCCTCATTGATATCATTGGCAGTAATATCTCCTACTTCTCGGGATACTATGGTAATCTTGATATCCAATTGCACAATTTGCCCTAAAGCATATTCAATCGCATCTAGAGACCCAATAGAGTCGGCTTTGATTATTAAATTAAGAGTTTTTTCTTTTTCTAACATTGATTGAATTACAGGATTATTAGCTGGTGGAATCTTAGCAGATTCAATTAACTCCATAGCTTCGTTTTCGGAAGACACTACTCTAAACTCATCTCCCGCTGAAGCTACTCCTTTGAGCCCCAAAATTCTGGCTGGTTCTGCTGGATTGGCTTCTTTAATATTAGCTCCTTTATCATCGGTTAGTCTCCTAATTTTACCATAGACGGAATTACCCACTAAGACTACATCTCCTAATTTTAATTTTCCATTTAAGACCACAATATCCGACAATGGCCCGGCTTTGGAATCTAAAAATGACTCCAAAATAAATCCATCGGTAGCCTTACTATCATAATTGGCCTTTAATTCCTCAACTTCAGCTACTAGAGAAATCATCTCTAATAATTCTGGTACGCCCTCACCACTGACTGAGGATACATTTAACACAATAGTCTGCCCTCCCCATTCCTCTGGAGTTAGCTCCAATTCAGCAAGGTCAGCCTTAATTTTATCCAAGATTAAATTCGGTTTATCTATTTTGGTAATAGCCACAATAATTGGCAGCTTGGTACTTTTAGCAAGCTCAATAGCCTCTAAAGTCTGAGGTTTCACCCCCTCGTCTCCGGCTATGACGATAATAATAATATCCGCAGTTTTAATCCCACGACTACGAATAGATTTGAAAGCCTCATGCCCAGGAGTATCAATAAAAGTAATTTTAGCATCTTTATAAGCCACCTGATAAGACCCAATATGCTGAGTAATACCACCCGCTTCACCCGCTGTCACATTAGCCTTACGAATATAATCAAGAAGACTAGTCTTACCATGGTCGATATGACCCATAATGGTGACTATTGGTGGTCTTGGCTGAATGCTTGAATTTGACATAATAACTTAAAGTTTATTGGTAAGAGTAGTGTTGATAGCAGTAGCCAAAACTTCAGCCTCCTCCTCGCTTAATTGTTGATTGGCTCGACCTTTTTCAATAGGCTTGGCATAAGAGCGTCCGCCTTGTTCTCTAGTGGCAATATAAGTGAGTAGAATTCCAGAATTTTCATTGTTCAGTAGGGCAATGGTAAAACTAGTGTCCCCACCCATATCTGCAAAAGGATTAAATCTCTTGATAGCTACTTTATGCAAGGTATAATTCAAGATTATACTATGAGATTGTAGTTCTGTAAAGATTTTATCCAGTTTAGAATCTGTATTTTGGAACTTTTTGGCATAAGACTCTAAAAGCTCATCCACATTGTCTATCTTATCTGACTGAAAGACACCTTTTATTTTATTTTGCAAAAGATTCACTCGCCACCAGCTATATCCAGCTAGTCCAATAGAAATAAGGCTCAAAACCCCCAAAATAATCTCCAAAACCATATTCTCTTGCTAAATATTACTAATACCTTTATACTACAACTATTCTAGCCTTTTGACAAGTATATGACACAATCCCAAATCATAAAATTATTAGAGCAATACAAGATAAAGCCACTCCAATCTTTATCCCAGAATTTTTTTATTGACTCACAATTATTACAAAAAATATTAAACAAAATCCAACTCCCAGCCAATTCTAGCATTCTAGAAATAGGTCCAGGACTTGGCTCGCTCACCGAATTATTGATACAAACCCAATTACCCGTCATCGCCATAGAATTAGATAAAACTTTTGCTAAAATTTTACCCGAGATATTAGATAACCCTGCTAATCTTACAGTACATCACCAAGATATACTCAAATCCCAAGAGATAATAGATGATATAAACACCCCCTATACCGTGATTGCCAATATCCCATATCATATTACAGGAGCTATTATCCGGTTATTAGTAGACAGAGCCAATCCCGCTCAAAGTATAAATCTGTTAATTCAAAAAGAAGTCGCCCAAAATATACTCTCAGCCGAGCAAACTCTATTCAAACTCAGTGTCAATATTTATGCTGAAGCTAAATTATTAGCCAATATCCCCAAAGAATGCTTTTACCCACAACCCAAAGTAGATTCTAGCTTTATACAACTACTCCCGCATAATAAGTATATAGATTATAACCGCGAAGCCGTGATACAATTAGCCAAACTCGCCTTCCAACAAAAAAGAAAAAAACTCTCCTCCTCCCTCAAACCCAAACTCACCAAAATAATAGGGGAGTATAGCTCAGAGATCCAAAACCTCCTCAACCTCCGCCCCGAGAATCTAACTATAGAGAATTGGATAGAGCTGTATCAGGGGTTGAAGTAAATGAAAAAGCCTACCTCCGAAGAAGCGGGCTTATATGTGCTGTATCTTTACCAGACCTCGCCAGGTCTATGGCTCATTGAGCAAAATATTGCTTAAGAGCAATCAAATCTTGTTGAAGTCTAGATGCCATTGCTTGTGAGCGTGGATCATCTTTTCCTTCATAAGACTTAATCATAGCGTTCCAAGAAGTAATGATCGAGTCTTGATCAGGACTCACCCCTTGGGTGAGTCTGAATGAGCTGGATGCTTTCCAGCCCATAAGGAACAAGGCCGTCTGGCGAGAACCAGTTGCTCCCTGAATTCCCTTTGCAATAATGCCATAGGCCAGCATGAGTTGATTCTCGGGAAGCCCGAGATCCAAGAACTCTTGGTCTGTTGTGATTGAAGCCGCAAGAGCGGCTTGGAAATTTGTTTTGTAGGTATTACCAGGAGTAGCTGTCCCAGGAGTAGCGGTCATTGTTGAATGAACAAGGGTCATGCTTTTGGAGGATTTAGTTTTTTTTATCTTCTAAAGTAAAACTACTATATCATACTTTTTTATTTTTGTCAAT
>Ga0209972_10000301_pt1 | contig 49190 bp, 39 predicted proteins | sample NOAtaG_7_FD_187302 | JGI IMG/M metagenome (GOLD analysis project Ga0209972, IMG submission 187302) | Freshwater lake microbial communities from Lake Erie, under a cyanobacterial bloom - NOAA_Erie_Diel1S_2200h metaG (SPAdes) (version 2) | ecosystem: Environmental > Aquatic > Freshwater > Lake ...
CCGCCGGCGGCTGCGACCCCGTGTTCGAGACGCCCGACGGCATCTTCCGCACGATCGCGGAGTGGGACGCCGCCGCGCCGTGCATGTGAGGCGTGCTCGGGGCGAGCGTCCCGGCACGCTCACTCGCTGATGGCGTAGACGAAGCTCGTCTGGGGGAACGAGCCGGCCCAGCGCTCGGCGACGATGGCATGCGGGATCGGCGTCGCGCCGAGGTCCGCGTTCGGATCCGCGCCGACGAAGCGGGACGCGAGCGCCTCGGCCGCGGCGCGGTCGCCGGTGGCCTTGATCCGCATCACCCGGCCCATCAGCTCGGTCGCGGCGGCGGGCATCGCGTCGAGCGCGATGGAGAACGCGCCGGCGTGTCCGTCGGCGCTCGGCGCGTTCGGATCCCAGCGCAGGGCGCCGAGCTCCATGAGCACGCCGACCTGGATCGCGGCGAGCTGGCTGTACGCCTTCCGGTTGCCGCCCGGCGTCCACATCCCGCGCGAGATGTGGCCCATCGCCCAGACGAGCGAGTCGACGTAGGTCCGGCGCGCAGCTGCGTCGTCGATCACCCCGCGGCTCCGCAAGAGCTCGACGAAGTAGAGCGCGCCGCTCTGCGCCTTGAGCTCCTCGAGCATCGCGGCGAGGCCTCCGCCGAAGGCCTCGTCCCCGGTGAGGCCGTTCACCCGGTAGTCGTGGCTCGGGCCGAGGTTGTGGGTTGCCTCGTGCAGGATCGTCGAGAGCAGGCCGGCGCCCGGGTCGTCCCCGTACTCGGCCATCGTCGCCGCATCGAAGAGCGAGCTCGCCTGGGCACGGCGCCGCGCGAGGCTGTCGGGGTCGGTGTAGAGGTTCGTCATCGCCACGGTGCGGCCGCGGCCCTCGTCACCGACCGGGCCCCAGTTCGGCAGGCTCTGACCGATCGTCGCGCCGAACGCGTCGCGGTCGTCGCCCGCGTTGAGCACGATGTCGATGAAGTCCGGCATGTGGAAGGTGACGGTGCGGGCGGCGTACGTGCCGCCGGAGATCGCGGCGAGGGCGCCCTCCATGTCGGCCTGGAGCGGCGTGAGGCGCTCCTGCCACGCGAGCGAGCCGGAGTTGATGCGGGCGAAGGTCAGGTGGAAGCCGGCCTTCAGCGCGCACGGCTCCCAGTAGGTCTCGTCGGGCCCGACCCGGACGTACCAGGCGGAGTTGCGGGCGTTCATCGCCGCCCAGGCCTCGTCGGCAGGCTCCCACGCGTTCGTCTCGAACGCGGTCGCGGCGGCGCGCAGGTAGGCGACCAGCGCGGTCTCGTTCGGGTCGGTCATCGCGTCGGCGGCGGCCCGCAGCTCCGCGGCGATCGGCTGCATCAGGTCGGCGTAGGCCACCGAGTACGGCACCGCGACGAGCGGCTCGGTGGCCGGGTCGTCGTCGCCGGGCGCCCCGGCCGGGCGCACCACCGTGAACGGCGTGGTGAGCGTGGCTGCGTCGGAGCGCGCCTCGAGCACCGCGCAGAAATCGGGCCGCGCGACGAGCGCCGCGGGGTACACGTCGACGGGCGTCTCGGGCGCGCCCTCGATCGCGCTGCACGCGGCGTTCGCCTCCTCGGCGGAAGAACGGCACTCCGCGCCCCAGTTGCGCCGGAAGAGAGCGCGCGAGGCGTCGTCGTCCGCGACCCGCCCCGAGAGCGCCTCCATGCCCACCTGCCGCGCGTAGAGTCGATCCACGAGCGCCGCGACCCGCAGCATGCGCTGCGCGAAGGCGCGGTGCGCGGGCGGCAGCGTGGCGAGGTCGGTCGAGAGCAGCGTCGGCGCCGCGTGATCGAGCTCGTTCACGACCGCGGCGCGGCGCGGTTCGGCGGGCACCGCGGCCTCGTGCTCGCGGAGGATGCGCGCGTAGGCCTCGGCGAACGCGCCCGTGAACGAGGCGCCCTCGGTCCAGCGGCCCTCGGTGGCGTGGAAGCGGAGTGCGTGGATCTCGTCGGGGTCGGGCGCGCCGCTGCCGTTCACGTCGGCGCCCCAGAAGAGCGGCAGATCGAGCCGCATCGCGAGCTGGTTGAACCGGAGGCGATCGAGGCCGGCCACCGGACGCGGCGTGGTCGGAGCGCTCCCGGCGCTGCCGCAGGCGGCGAGCCCCGAGACGAGGAGGATGGAGGCGAGGCGGACGTTCGGCATCGGGCGGGGCCTAGCCCGGAGCGCGCCGGTCGGCACGCAGCCCACCGCTCGCCCACTGCTCCGGTGGGCGCCCACGGTCGCTCGTCGCGCCGCATTTGCACGCGGTGCGCGCCGCGCCCAGAGTCGTCGCCCTGCCGAGGCCGCCCCGCGGCGCCGATCGGTACTGGGTTCGACCCGAGGTGTTCGTGCGTTCGCTGTCGCTCCCCCCTCCGCCCTCGTCCTCCATTCCGTCCGCCGCATCCGCCCGCCGAATCGCCGCCGCGATGTTCTGCGGCGGCGCGCTCGTCACGTCGGGAGCCGCCGCGCAGGACGGGACGAGCTTGACGCTCGACGCTTATCGACCGGCGGTGACGGCGGAGGATGGCTTCGCGGTGAACCGCCCCGACGACCGGGGCGACGGGGAGTTCGGCGCGATGCTCTCCCTGGGCTACGCGATGAACCCGCTCGTGTACGAGGCCACCCCCGGCGCTTCCTCCTCCGAGCGCTATGCCGTCGTCGAGCATTCGCTCGCCGCCCACCTCGCCATCTCCTACGGGCTTCTCGATCGCCTCGTCCTCTACGCCGGCCTGCCGGTGAACCTGGTCATGGACGGCGCCGCAGCGGTCGATGCGCCGTTTCGCCGCGCCGACGGTGCGGGCCTCGGCGACACCTGGCTCGGCGCCCGGGCGCGCCTCTTCGGCGAGGACGATGACGTCTTCGCGCTGGGGCTCTCGACGAGCGTGAGCCTGCCGACCGCGATGTGGGCGAACGCGGCCCAGCGCTACTCGGGCGACCAGGGCGTCACCGTGCACCCCGAGCTGCTCGCCGAGGTCCGCGCCGGGGGCTTCCGCTTCACGCTGAACGCGGGCGCGCGCCTGCGCGCGGTCGATCGCTCCCGCCTCGAGAGCCTCGGCGTCAGCCACGAGCTGACGCTGGGCGGCGCGCTCACCGCGCCGATCTGGCGGGACGACGCGGGAGCGTCGGTGACGGCCCACTTCGAGGCCTACGGCGCCACCACGTTCGAGCAGGCCTTCGACCGCGAGACGAGCCCGTTCGAAGCGCTGCTGGGCGTGCGGGTGCAGCCAATCTGCGGCCTGCATGTCGGGCTCGCGGGCGGCACCGGTCTGAGCCGGGGATACGGCGCCTCCGACTTCCGCGGCGTGCTCCAGATCGGCTGGTCGGCCTCCGGGTGCGGCGTCTTCACGCCCGCGGACACCTCGCCGGCGACCCCCGGCGACGCGGACGGAGACGGCCTGCTCGACGACGCCGACCGCTGCCCCGCGGACGCGGAGGACCGAGACGAGTTCGAGGACGACGACGGCTGCCCGGACGTCGACAACGACGCCGACGGCGTTCGGGACGCCGACGACGGCGCACCCCTGGTGCCCGAGGACCTCGACGGTTTCGAGGACGCCGACGGCGTGCCGGATCTCGACAACGACGCCGACGGCGTGCCCGACGCAACCGACGCCTGCCCCCTCGCGGCCGAGGATGGGGACGGCTACGAGGACGAAGACGGCTGCGCCGAGACCGACAACGATCAGGACACGCTCATCGACCCGGAGGACGAGTGCCCGCTCGCGCCCGGCCGCGTCGAGGACCGCGGCTGCCCCCGCACGGTGCGCCTCGACACCGAGACCGGCACCATCTTCATCCTGCAGCGCGTCGAGTTCGCGACGGACCGCGACGTGATCCTCGAGCGCAGCTACCCGGTGCTCGAGGAGGTGCGCTCGATTCTCGCTGCCAACCGCCAAATCCGGCGGGTACGCATCGAAGGGCACACCGACGACCGAGGCCGCGACGCGGCCAACCTCGACCTCTCGCGGCGCCGCGCGGGCAGCGTCATGCGCTGGCTCGTAGAGCGCGGCATCGACCGCGCACGGCTCGAGGGCTGGGGCTGCGGCGAGACGCATCCGACGAGCACGAACCGCACGGAAGACGGTCGCCAGGCCAATCGCCGCGTCGAGTTCCACATCCTCGAGCCGGCGCCTCCGAGCGGCGCACGCACGCTCGACGGGTGTGTGGCCTCGGACTGAGGCGCATCGATTCTGCAGGCGTGCCGCCCCCGGCCCGCCGTGAACGAGACAAGAGAGGCACGATGAAGATGGAAACGAAGAGGTCCGTGGCCGCGCGCTTCGCGCTGGCCGCAGGGTGCATCGCGGGCGTGGCGGCGAGCGCGCTCGTGCCCACGGCGGTCGACGCGCAGGTGACCGGCCGCATCACGGCGAACAACGGCTACGCGTTCGGCTTCGGCTCGGCGACCGCCGTGAACGCCGCGACCGCGCGGCCGTGGGTATGGAACCCCGAGGCGTGCGACATCAGCTGCTGTTCGGGCTGGGAAACCTACGCCATCGATTCGGCGACCCTGTCGGCGAACGAGTACGCGTACATCCTCGCCGCCGGCGACGGGGACGGCCGCTCGAGCCTCACGGCGACGTTCCTCAACGACGCAGACGAAGTCATCCTCAACACCACGGTCGCTGGCGGAGAGTGGGAAGCCTGCGACATGGGCGCGCACTCGGGTACCGGCGAGCCGACCGGTGGTTGGGCGAGCTTCGTCAACGGGCGCATCCCTTCGTGCACCTGGGTGACGCTGCGGGCGGGCTGGAACGGCGGCAACGCGTGCTCGTGGTCGCCGACGCCGGAGTGGGTGTGGGCCAACGGCGTGACGTTCACCTCGCGCCGTGTGCTCTTCCGGACGCGCACGATGGAGATCACCCCGCCGCCCTGCGTGGACACGGTCGCGACTGGGATCGACTCGGGCTGCAGCCGCCTGCTGCCGAATTGCGTGGGCACCGGCGCGACCGCCCGCTGCGTGCAGTGCACGACCGACGCGCAGTGCAACGACTCCAACCCCTGCACGATCGACACGTGCGGCGGGTTCTCGATCTGCACGCGCGCCTCGGTGGCCGCGGGCGCCCCGGGTGGCTGCGACCGCGGCTTCGTGTGCTCGGGCGGCGCGACCAACGTCTGCGTCGACTGCATCGACGACACCCGGGACATGACCGACTCGGGCTGCTCGTCGCTCGAGCCGCACTGCCGCACCACGGGGACCGGCGCGCCGACCTGCGAGCCCTGCATCGACTCCGGCATGGCGACGGACATCGGCTGCACGACGAGCGCGCCCAACTGCGTCGCCGGACCGAGCGGCTCGATCTGCGCATCGTGCGTGACCAACGCGGACTGCGACGACGACAACGAGTGCACGGGCGAGCTCTGCTCCTCGGGCACGTGCCTGCTCTCCATCGATCCGCCCGGGACGCCGTGCACCGGCGGCGTGTGCACGGGGGGTCGGCCCTTCGCGTGCGTGCCCTGCCTGGACACCGCGACGGGCGCCGGACTCGACGCCGGTTGCGGCGCGCGGACGCCGATCTGCCTGCCGACGGGCGACGGCGTCGCGTGCCAGGCCTGCGCCGACACGGGCACCGGTGCGGTCGATGACGGCTGCACCGACGCGGCCCCGGCGTGCGTCACGGTCGATGGGGTGAACCGCTGCGCCGCGTGCCTCGACAGCGCCGAGGGCTCGGCGCTCGACGACGGGTGCACGGCCGAGGCGCCGGTCTGCGTGATCGACGGGACCGGCGCGCCGATCTGCGTCGGCTGCGCGAACGACGCCGATTGCGCGGACCCGGCGCCTTACTGCGACGTCGCCGCGGGAACCTGCGTGGGCTGCAACGACGACACGCAGTGCCTCGCGGACGCGCCCGTCTGCGACCCGAGCACCTCGGCGTGCGTCGGCTGCGCGAGCGACGACGACTGCGCCGACTTCCCCGAGACGCCGAGCTGCGATCCCCGGACGGGCGCGTGCGCGGAGGCGGCCGAGATCGACGCGGGCGCGACCGAACCCGACACCGGCGCGGGCGAGCTCGATGCCGGCGCGGGCGAGCTCGATGCCGGCGCGGGCGAGCTCGATGCGGGCACGGAGGAGGTCGATGCAGGCCGCGGCGCCCTCGCGGGCGGCGCCTGCGCGTGCCGCGCTGGCACGAACGCCGGCCTCGGCGGCGTCTGGGCCGGCCTCGCGGTGCTTGGCGCGCTGCTCGCGCGCCGCCGCCGCTGAGCCCATCGCAAGGCAGCCTCGTGGGCCGTGCCAGGGCATCCCTGCGCGGCATCGACGGGCACCGAGACAACGGACACGGGCCGGAGGCGCACGACGCTTCCGGCCCGTGTGCGTTTCGCGATCAACCGCGAGTCGCTCGAGCGGAGGCGAACCAGCCCACATGTTCGTGCACGGGACGCGGGAGGCTCTGCACGCGCCCCCGATGCTCCGCGCTTGCTCAGCGCCGCGCGGCGCGCCCGACCAGTCCCGAGCGCACCAGCCAGGGCAGGTCGAGCTCACGGCGCGCAAGCCCGGTGGCGTCGAAGCCGCACCGCTCGAGGGCCGGCCCGAGCGACTTGTGCGGATCGCAGCCGCCGAGGGCGAGCCGCCAGGCAGGACGCAGCAGCCGCTGAGCGCGGGCCCGCAAGGGATGCGGCACGGGATCGTCGTCCGCGGCGATGTGCTCGGCGAGCAGGAGCGTCCCCCTGGGCGCGAGGAGCCGGTGCGCCTGGCCAAGCGTCTGCTCGAGCCGGTCGATCGAGCAGAGGACGAAGAGGACGAGGACGGTGTCGAACGAGCCGGGGTCGAGGGGCAAGGGGCGACTCGCCGAGGCCTCGAGGAGCCGCGCCGGGCGTCCATGCTCGACCGACCAGCGCTCGAGGCGGATGCGGGCGATGGCCGCGAGCTCCGGAGCGGGCTCGACCGCGACGACTTCTTCGACTTCCGGTCCGAGGTGCGGGAGCGAGGCGCCGGTCCCGATCCCGAGCTCGAGCACCCTCCCCTGCGCTTGTCCCGCGAGCTCTGCGCGGATCGGTTCGACGCCGCGCATGCCGTGCTCGAGCGCGCGCGACAGCACCTCGCGCTCCCAGAAGCGGCCGAGCGCCGAGGGCATCAGCCAGGGAGATCGGGCGGAGGAAGCGGGCCCTCGATGACGCCGAGTTCGATCGTCGGGCAGCACCGATCGCGTCCGATGGCGCTGCAGTGCGGAGGGTTCGTCGCGCCGGCCGCGCACGAGCAGGGGCAGACCTCGACGGGCCTGCCGGACGTGGGCGTGGCCCCCTCACGGGGAAGCGCTCGCACGGCGGGTCCGCTCGCGCCCGGTCCGCACGCTCCGAGCCCCGAGACGAAGGCGAGCGCCTGGGCGAAGCGGAGGTGGCGGGGGGCGAGGCGCGCCCCGCCGCTCACGCCGCGACCGTGAAGACGACGACGGTGATGTTGTCCTCGCCGCCGTTCGCGTTCGCCTTCGCGACGAGGTCGACCGCGGCGGCCCGCGGATCGCCCTGGGCCGCGACGATGCTGGCGAGGATGGTGTCGTCGTCGATCATGCCCGAGAGGCCATCGGAGCAGAGGAGGTAGAAGTCGCCGGGCTTGGGCGTCTCAGGCATCAGGTCCACGACCACCGAGTCCTGCATGCCGAGCGCACGGGTGATGACGTTCTTCGGGAGCTCCTCGCGCTGCTCCGGGCTGAGGTCGGGCATGACGAGCAGGTAGTCGTTGAGCAGGGAATGATCGCGGGTGAGCTGGGTGATCGCTCCGTCGCGAACGCGGTAGCAGCGGCTGTCGCCCACGTGCGCCACGTAGAGGCGGCTCCGGGCCTTGTTGAGGACGGCGCCGACGACCGTCGTACCCATCCCGTGGACCTCGCGGTGGCGGGCCGAGCACTCGTAGATCCGCTTGTTCGCCACGCGGATGCTGGCGATGAGGCGGTTTTCCTCGGCGGACAGGTGCGGGTCGAAGTGGAACGGCCACGTGGCGTCCTCCCGCTGGGTCGCCGCGAAGAACGACGCCATCGAGTGCGTCGCCATCTTGCTCGCGACGTCGCCGGCGCGGTGGCCGCCCATCCCGTCGGCGACGATGTAGAGATCGAACTCGGGCAGGATCGCGAAGCTGTCTTCGTTGTGCTCGCGTTGCTGACCAACGTCCGTCACGCCGGCGGCGAGGATGTTCATGGCTCGTGCGGAGGGTCGAGGTTCGGCGCGCCCCTGTCAAGCGCTCGTGCGCTTGGGCTCGATCGGCCCCGGGCCGTGGTAGCGTCTCCGGCCCGGCGCGCCCCTCGCGCCGCACGGAGGCGCGTGAGCAAGCGGACGAAGGTCGCGATCATCCCGGGCGACGGCATCGGCAAGGAAGTCATGGCGGTGGGCGCCGAGGTGCTCGCCGCGTACCAGAAGAAGCGGGGCCTCCGCTACGAGGTGGTCACGCTCGACCTCGGTGCGGACCGCTTCCTCCGCGACGGGACGACCTTCCCCGCCGAGGACCAGCGCCTCATCCGCGAGGAGTGCGCGGCGGTGCTGCTCGGCGCACTCGGCGATCCGCGGGTGCCCGACCTCGGCTACGCGCGCGACATCCTCTTCGGGCTGCGTTTCGGCCTCGACCTCTTCTCCAACATCCGACCGGTGGTCTGCCTGCACGACCGGCTCATGCCGATCGTGGGCAAGCGCGCCGCCGACATGAACGCGGTGGTGTTTCGCGAGAACACCGAGGGCGTGTACGTGGGCATGGGCGGCAACTTCAAGAAGGGGACGCCGGACGAGGTCGCGATCAACGAGGACCTGAACACCCGCAAGGGCGTCGAGCGGGTGATCCGCGCGGCCTTCGAGTACGCGCTGGCCCACGGCCGCAGGCGCGTCCTGATGAGCGACAAGTCGAACGCGATGCAGTTCGCGCACGGGCTCTGGCAGCGGACCTTCAAGGAGGTGGCGGCGGGCTACCCGGGCATCGAGGCCAAGCACATGTACGTCGACGCGCTCTGCCTGCAGATGGTGCGGGCGCCGCAGGACCTCGACGTGATCGTGACGAACAACCTCTTCGGCGACATCGTCACCGATCTCGGGGCCGCGCTGCAGGGCGGCCTCGGGATGGCAGCGAGCGCGAACGTCGGCGCGGGGCCGGTCGCGATGTTCGAGCCGGTGCACGGCTCGGCGCCCGACATCGCGGGCAAGGACAAGGCGAACCCGCTCGCGACCGTGCTGACGATCGGGATGATGCTCGACTGGCTCGGCGAGCAGGGCGCGGAGGAAGAGCTGACCGCCATCGTGCGCGAGGCGATCGACACGGGCCGCTGCACCGCCGACGTGGGCGGCACGCTCGGGACGCGGGCGGTCGGGGACTTCGTGCTGAAGCGCCTCGCGTGACGCCGCGCGCGCTGCGTGCTCTCTTCCGGGCATGAAGTCGTTCTTTCCGGTCTTCCTTCTCTCCTCCCTCCTCGCAGGCTGCCCGGGCAGCAGCGGCACCGATGCAGGCAGCGACACGCCGAGCGTCGCCGATGCCCCCAGCGCCGTCGATGCGCCCAGCATCGCCGATGCGCCCAGCATCGCCGATGCGACCAGCATCGCCGATGCCCCCAGCGTCGCGGATGCGCCCAGCGTCGTCGATGCGCCCAGCATCGCCGACGCTCCGGGCCCGGGCTGCACCGCGACGCCGGTGCCGGACTTCATCGCGGGCGTCTGCGACGGCCGCGGGATGATGGGCTGCGCGATGTGGGCGACGGGACTCGGAGGTTCTCTCGCGGTGGCGCGCTGCGTGCCGCCCGAGGGTCGATGCGCGCGGGCGGACGCCTGCGGCCCGGACGGCTGCACCTGCGGCGACGGGCCCGAGTGCGCCGACAACGAGATGTGCGTGAGCGGCTTTGCCGGCTACACGTGCGTCTGCATCCCCTGACGTCGCGGCTTCCGTGCGGCGGATCGCGACCTGCCTTCGCGATCGCCGCGGCGAGGCTGGCTGCCATCGACCGTTCCCTCGGGCTCGACGACGCGCCGGTCGTCGGTGCAAGCTCGCGGCATGTTGAGGCTGTACTACTCGCCGCGGACCCGTGCGCTGCGGCCCCGCTGGGTGCTCGAGGAGTTGGGCGTGCCGCACGAGCTCGTGCGGATCGACCTGCGCGCTCGGCAGAACCGCACCCCCGAGTACCTCGCAGTGCATCCGCTCGGCTCGGTGCCCGCGCTCGACGACGCAGGCACGGTCGTGCTCGAGAGCTCGGCCATCTGCGCCTACCTCGCCGAGCGCTTCCCCGAGAAGGGGCTCACGCCGCCGGCGGGCTCGCGCGAGCGGGGCAAGCTCTTGCAGTGGATGGTGTTCGCGGTCGCGACGATGGAGCCCTGCCTCGTCGCGCTGCAGAAGGATCCGGCGAGCGAGGTCGAACGCGCGCGCTGGGCCGAGATCCTCGGCATGCTCGAGCAGGCCCTCGGTGAGGGTCCCTACCTGCTCGGCGAGCGCTTCAGCGTGGCCGACGTCGTCATCGGGGCGGTGCTCTGGTGGGCCCGCAGCGTCGGCCAGCTCCCCGAGGGCGGACGGGTGGCCGCGTACGCTGCATCGCTCCGCAAGCGGCCCGCCGCGCTGCGCGCGCTCGCCGACTGAACCGCGGCTCAGCAGCGGAGGTGTGCGACGACGACCGCCCCGTCATCGAGCCAGGCCACGAGGAAGCCGCCCGGCTCGCGAGCGAGATCGGCGGCCCGTGCGCCATCGAGCGGGATCGGCGCGCCGATGCGGTCGCCGGCAGCGCTCCGCACCTCGAGGGAGAGCGCGCCCGGCGCGCCGCGGACACGGGCGATGAAGCGGCCGGCGAAGGGTTCGGGCAGCGGCGCCCCGAACGGCAACTCGCGTGGCGCGGAGCGCACCTCTCCGTCCGCGCCGAGGCGCAGGTAGGCGGGGCGCGCGAACTCGAAGGCCGCGAGGACCGCGATGGAGCTGCCCACCCAGCTCATCGACTCGATGACGAGCGCGTCGTGCAGCAGCTCGACGTGGTGCTCGTCGAGCTGCGTCGCGAGCACCACCCCGCTCTCGACGTCCTCGGTCGCGCCGTGTCGGTACACGAGCGCGTAGGCGGCGCCGTCGGCGCTCAACCCGAGCATCTCGACCGGCTCGTCGGGCAGGACGCCGTCGCCGATGCGGAGCGCGTCGTGGTGCAGCGCTCCCTCGCGGAGGCCGAAGCGATCGAGCGTCGGCGGCGCGCCCCGGTAGCTGCGGGCCAGGTGGACGAGGCCATCCGAGGCCGCGACGCGAACGGTGCGGAGTGGCGCCGGCTGCGGCAGCTCCATGCCCTCGCTGCGCCCGAGCCGGCGCGCGTGCAGGCAGGTCGCGGTGAGACCGTCCCCGCAGGGTCCGAGCGCGAGCGCGAGGTGCTCGCCGGCCCCGAGGGACTCGAGGCCGATCAGCTCCCCCGCGAGCGGCGCGTCCTCGACCGGCACGAGCGCGTCCCCCTCGACCCGGAGCGCGGCGTGGCCGCCCTCGACCGCCGCGAGCACGAGCGGCGTACCCGCTCCGTCCTCGCTGCGCGACACCGCGATCACCGCGAGAGGCTGCTCGATCGCACGGCGGGCGAAGGGCGGCTCGAGCCGGCAGGCGAGTTCCTCGGGCCCTTCGTCCTCGGGCGCGGCCACCGGCTCACTCGGGGCCGGCGCCTCGGCACGCTCCGCGGGCGGTGCGGGGGCCGTCTCGCCGGCGTCGCAAGCGGCGAGCAGGAGCGCGAGCGCGGCCCGCTTCACCGCGGGTGCTCGAGCAGCCAGTCGATCACCGACGCGGTGAAGGTCGGCCGCACGAGGTTCGGGATGTGGCCCGCGCCCTCCATGCGGTAGAGCGCCGCCTCGCGACCGTCCGCGCAGCCCGCGCTCCACGTCGTGGGCACGGTCTCCATGCCGTCGACGTCGGAGATGAGATCGATCCGCGCGCCCTCGACGCCGGCCGCGACGTCGCAGCCCATGCGCCCGGCCCAGCGCTCGACGACGGTGTCGGCGCCCGGATACGCGATCGCGCCGAGCATCCCGCCCTCGTAGACGATGGTGTCGTCGGCGGTGCCGTGCAGGTGCAGGACCGAGGGCGCGCCCGAAGCCGGCACGCAGCCCGCATCGTCGGGGAAGTCCGAGCCCGCGAGGACCGCGACGGCGGCGACCCGATCGCTCAGCTCGCAGGCCATGCGGTAGGACATGAAGCCGCCGTTGGAGTGCCCCATGAAGTAGATGCGGTCGGGATCGACGGGGACGAGCCCCTCGACCTCGTCGACGAGCGCGGTGAGATAGCCGACGTCGTCGACCCGCGTCGCGCCGAAGTCGCAGCACGCGCCGCCCGAGTTCCAGAACCGCGAGCCGCCGGTGTCGAGCGTGCCATCGGCCAGCACGAGGTAGATGCCGCGGTCGCGGGTGAGCGACGAGAGGCCGAAGTAGGCGTCCTGGATGCGGCCGCTCGCGCCGTAGCCGTGGAGCAGGACGATCAAGGGGCGCGGCGTCACCCCATCGTGCTCGCTCGGCATGACGAGGCGCGCGGGGCGCTCCTCGGTGCCGACGGTGCGATCGGTCGGGCCGGCGTCGCGGTCGGCGTCGAAGCCGGCATCGCCGGGAGGCGAGGTCGGGCAGCCAGCGAGCAGGAGGGCGAGCGCGAGGAGCGAGCGGCGCATGGCCGAGCGTCTACCACGGCGCGGGCGCTCACGCGGCCTTCGGCGCGGCCTCGGGGGGCACGGCCTCGGGCGCGGTGCGCGCCGCCTCCGCGCGGCGGGCGGCCTGCTTGCGGCGGATCTCGGTCTCCTTGCGGTCGCGCTCGGTGCCCGCGTGGTGCAGGCGCGTGCCCATGAGCACGTCGAACCAGGGGCGCGTCACACACCAGTTCTTGTGCTGGTCGGGCGCCATGTGGTGGTCGTAGTGCCAGGGGATGCGGCGCTTGCCCCACTCGGGGTCGAGGTGGGAGCGCTTGTGCACGTAGTAGTAGTTCGCCATCGAATACCAGACGGTGGCGGTGAAGAAGGGCGCGACGGGCAAGAGCGGCGCGTGCAGCGCGGCGGCGGCGGCGAGGGCGGCGATCTCCTTGGTCTGCGCGTTCCACTCGGTGAGCGGGCGCTCGTAGGCCGGGTCGCGGTAGCCGTGCAGGCGCACGTTCCGGTGGTGCTCGAGCCAGTGGAAGCTCCAGAAGCCCTCGGGCTTCTTTGCGTCCCGGCCGTGGAGCACGTACTTGTGGATGAACCACTCGCCCGCGTTGGCGTACAAGAGCCCCAGAGGAATGCCCAGCATCGTGACCCCTTCGAGTTCGGGTGGCGTCCCCGGGCGCCGGCGACCACCCGGCGACCAACGACAAAAACGTGACCAACTGGTCATGATTTGACGCAGCAGGTCTGGTTTGTCCACGAAGAAATCGACGCCGCGCACTCCCGCGCGCAAACAACGTGACTCTTCGGTCACGAAGAAGGCCTCTGCTCCGTCCCGCCGGCCGGGCCGGCCCGGGGGTGCGCGCGACGAGAACCGGCGGGCACGCACCGAGGCGCTCCGCAAGGCCGCGCTCGGGCTCTTCCTCGTGCGCGGCATCGAGGCGGTGACGATCGACGAGATCGCGGAGGGCGCGGGGCTGGCGAAGGGATCCTTCTACCGGTACTTCGAGGACAAGACCGCGCTGGTGGCCGCGCTCTTCGCGCCGGTGACGCAGCACGTCGAACAGGCGCTCACCCGCTGCGAGGCGCGGCTCACCGAGGTGAAGGACCGCAGCGCGGCCTACGCCGCCTACCAGGAGCTCGCGCTCGGCCTCTTGCCCATCGCGCTCTTTCACTTCGACGTGGTGCGGCTCTACCTGCAGGAGTCGCGGGGGCCGAGCGAAGGGGCACGCGCGCCGGTCGCGGCGCTCGTGGACCTCGTCGAGCGCGGCGCAGTGCGGCTCAGCGAGGTGGCGGTGGAGCACGGGATCGTCGCAGTGGCGGATCCGCGGATCACCGCGCACGCGACGGTGGGGGCCATCGAGCAGCTCACGCTCGCGGTGCTGCGGGGCCGGCTCGACGCGGCCCCGCTGGAGATCGTCTCGACCCTCATCCGCACCATCATGGACGGCGTCGGCGTACGACCGGAGGGCGCACGATGAGCGCGCCGATCCCCTCCCCGCTCCGCTCCACGCTCGCCGTGCTCGCGGGCTTCGGCCTCAACTGGTTCCTCGCCGGCGCCGGCGCCGGGATGCTCGCGGCGCTCTTCCCCGAGCACTTCCCGCCCGCGCCCGCCGACGGCACGCCGCCGGCGCCGAGCACGCTCGGCCTGGTGCTCGTCACCGCGACGTTCAGCGCGAACGCACTCTTGGCGGGCGTGCTCGCCGGGCGGATCGCCTCCTACGCCCCGGTCGTGCATGCGGGCATCCTCGCCGGGGTCTTCGGCCTCCTCGCGCTCTGGGGCCTCGATCAGGCCCGCGGCCAGCCCGGCCTCTTCGCGCTCGCCTTCGTCGGCCTGCCGCCCCTCTTCGCCGTGCTCGGCGGCCTCGTCGCCCAGCGCGCGGCGAAGCGTCGCGACGCCCGCACGCCGAGGATCGTGAGCGAGCGGATCCCGCCGGTCGGGTGAGTCGGCGCGCACGTCCGCGTTCGTCGTGGGGCCGGGAAAGCTGGGGCGGTCAGTCGACCCGCTCGACGGTCATCCGCAGGGTGCCGGTCGCTGCCGGCACATCGCCCGCGCTGCGCAGCTCGAGCGAGACCTCGCCGAGCTGGCCCGCGCTGAGCTCGGCCGTGCCCACGAGCTCGTCGGAGAGCGCGTCGTCGTCGTAGATCGTGAAGCGTAGGGGCAGATCCTCGACGTGGTAGAGGCCGGGCAGCGCGCGATCGAGGCGGAGCTCGTGCTGGTCGACCGGCGCGACGAAGCGCTCGACCTCCCGTCGGCCGGGCACCGACGCGGTGACGACGATCGCGTCGGGCTCGCCGCCGATGGTGTCCCAGCGGCTGCCCGACGGAGAGGTCGTCGAGATGGTGAGCCCGGTGAGGCGAACGCGGACCGGGCGCGGGGCCGAGGTCGAGGGCGTCGAAGGGGGCGCGGTCGGGGTCGCGGGGACGGCGGCCACCCCCGCGGCCTCGGCGGCAGCGCGGGTCGCGGTGGGCGCGTCGGCCGCGCAGATCCGGGTGCGGGCGCGGAGCGGCAGGGTCGCGCCGGCCCGCGGGGTGACGAGCAGCAACGTCGGGCAGCCCAGCGACGGGACGACGGCGCGGCGCGCGCCGACCGCGGCGAGCTCGACGACCCGCGTGCCGGTCGGCGCGCTCGCCGGCGCGCCTTGCAGGACGAGATCGTAGAAGCGCTCGAAGTCGGCGAGGCAGACCGCGTCGACGAGCACCGCCTCGCCCTCCTCGAGCTCGAGGTCGATCGCCTGCGGCGCTCCGTCCGCAGGGATCGGACCGAGCACGTCGAGGCCGCCGGGGTAGACCATGAGCCGCTGGTTCACCGACCAGACCACCCCGGTCTCGGCGGGATAGGGACGCTCGGGCACGACGCCCCGGCCGAGCGCGCCGACCATGAAGTCCATCTGCTCGGTGTCCATCGCGAAGGTCACGGTGAAGCCCGCGCCGAAGCGCTCGCGCAGACGCGCCGAGCCCTCCTCGGCGACGGTCGCGCGGGCGCGTTCGGAGGCGCTCGATCCGGTGAGGTCGAGCAGGCCGCCGAGCATCCCCGAGAGCACGCCGGTCGCGCGCGCCTCGACCATCCCGCGCGGCTCCACGCTCGCGGTCACATCGCCCTCGGGCCGCATCCAGACCGTCACGATGCGCGCGGCGCGATCGTAGCCGACCTCCATGCGGGCGGTGAACGCGGCCTGGCTGTCGAAGCGAAGATACTGCTGGACCCGAAAGCCCATCGACTCGCGATCGACCCAGGTCCAGCCGGTGCCCGCGATGCGCAGCGAGAGCATGTCGCCGCTCACGTTCGCGGTGCACTCGCGGATCCACCAGCGCCCCACGGTCGGGTCGGTGCCCGCAGCCGGCCCCTCGTGGCCGCCCTCGCCGGGCAAGCCGACGAAGCTCGCACGGAGCTGCTCGCAGAGGTGCGGGGCCACCATGTCGACGAGCAGCGCGCTCGTGTCGTCGAGTGGCGCGACGCTGCTGTCGCTGGACTCGGCGCGCTCGCCGCCCGCGCTGGTGCGCTCGGCGCCGGCGTCATCGCTGCGGCCCGCGGTCGCGGCGGCGCTCGGAGAGGCCCCGCATCCGGCAGCGGCGAGACCCAGGAGAAGAAACGAGATGCGGTGCATGGCGCCCATGGACGGGGGAGGGTACCGACAAAATCACCCGGGTGGCGGTTCGGCCGGGGTACGGCGAGCGCGCGCGCATTCTTCCCCGGCCGTATGGGGTGAAGGGGGTGCTACACCCCTCGCCGCATGTGGGTCCTGGTCGTCGGCTCGGAGAAGCTCGCCGAGCGTCCCGAAGGGGGCGTCGCGGTGCTGCGCGAGCTCGGCTGCACGGTGCGCCACGTGGATCTCTGGGACGCGCTCGCGGGCGCCCCCGAGACCCCGGGAAAGCCGCCGGCGGCGATCCTGATCGAGGCGATGGACCACGTGGAGGCTGGACGCGCCGCCGCACGCTCGCTGCGCTCTGCGCCGGCCCTCGCGAAAGCGCCGATCCTGTGCGCAGTCACCGTGACCGGTGTGCAGGCCGTGAAGCCTGAGGATCCTTTCGACGATCTCGTGCTCGTCCCCTACGTGCCGGTCGAGCTCTACGTCCGGATCCGCCGCGTCGACTACGACAAGAGCGAGTTCTCCGCGGAGGGCGTGCAGAAGCTCGGGCCGCTCGTGCTCGATGCCGGCGCCCACGAGGCGAAGCTCGACGGTCGGCCGTTGGTGCTCACGGCGCAGGAGTTCTCGCTGCTCGAGTTCCTCCTGAAGCACCGCGGCCGCGTCTTCACCCGGCAGCAGCTCCTCGAGCGGGTCTGGGACGTCGACTACTACGGAGGCTCGCGCACGGTGGACATCCACGTGCGGCGCCTACGAATGAAACTGGGCGAGGCCGCCGACGCGATCGAGACCGTGCGCGGGGTCGGCTACAAGATGCGGGGACCGACGTGAACGAACGCGCGAGCACGGACGAAGGCCTGCGACCCCTCGCCATCGCCTGCGGCGACCCGGCCGGCGTCGGACCGGCCGTATCGATCGCCGCGGCACTCGATCTCGCCCGGGACGGCGACCGGGTTCGGCTCTTCGGCGCACGGGCGCAGCTCGAGCCGCTCCTCGGCGCGGCGCCCGAGCACGCGCAGATCGAGGTCCACGACGTGGGTGCGGTGAGCCCCGCGTGCGTGCGGGGCCATGCGCCGAGCGCCGAGGGCGGCGCGGCGGCGCTCCGGGCCCTCGACGCGGCGGTCGATGCCGTGCTTGGCGGCGCCTGCCGCGGCCTCGTCACGGCGCCGGTCAGCAAGTCCGCCATCCAGCTCGGCGGGACGCGGTTCATCGGACAGACCGAGCACCTCGCCGAGCGCGCCGGACTGCCCCACGACGGGGTGACGATGATGTTCCTCGGCCCGCGGCTGAAGGTCGCGCTCGCGACCACGCACCTGCGTCTGCGCGATGTGCCCGACGCGGTCACGCCGGCGCGGGTCGGCCGGGCCATCCGGCACCTCGCGGAAGCGCTCGTACGGCTTGGTGCGCCGAGCGGCGCGCGCCTCGTCGTGAGCGGTCTGAACCCGCACGCGGGCGAGGACGGCCTCTTCGGCGACGAGGAGCCGCGGGTGATCGGCAAGGCGATCTCCTGGGCCCGCACGCTCGAGCCCTTCGCGTCGGGGCGCATCGAGCTGCTCGGACCCGTCGGGGCAGAGACCGCGCTCCGCGACGCCAAGGCCCGGCGGGTCGCCGGCGTGGTCGCGATGTTCCACGACCAGGCGACCATCGCGAGCAAGCTCCTCGACTGGGGCACCGCGGTGAACGTCACCTGGGGTCTGCCGTACGTGCGGACGAGCGTGGACCACGGCGTCGCGTGGGACGCGGCGGCGCGGGGCGACGCCGACCCGGACGGCATGATCGCGGCGGCGCGGCTCGCCCAGTTGCTGACGCGCTCGGTGAGCACCGGGGATGTGCCGTGAGCGCGATCCGCGTGCTCGGCGCGCGCGCCCACAACCTCCGCGGCCTCGACGTCGTCATCCCCCACGAGCGCCTGACCGTGATCACCGGACCGAGCGGCTCGGGCAAGAGCTCCCTGGCCTTCGACGTCGTGCTCGCCGAGGCCGAGAGACGCTTCCTCTCGGTGTACCTGGGCGAGGGAGGACGCTCGCTCGCCCCGGCAGCGGTCGACGCCATCGAAGGGCTGCTCCCCGCGCTCGCGGTGCACCAGACACCGCGGGCGCCCTCCCCGCGCGCGACGGTCGCGAGCCGCGCCGGTCTCGACGAGCCGCTCGCGACGCTCCTGCACCGCTTCGGCGTCCTCGGCTGTCCGCGCTGCGGGCACTCCGTCGCGCCGCTCGCGCGCGCCGAGATCGTCGACCGCATCGCGGCGCTCCCCGAGGGCAGCCGCGTCACCCTCGCCGCACCGCTCGATGGCCCGGCGCTCGGCGAGCGGCCGACCCGCGCGTCGCTCCTCGCAGCGATCGACGAGCTTCGTCAGCGCGGCTTCTCTCGCGCGCTCGTCGAGGGCGCGGTCGTCGACCTCGATCCGCCGCCTCGGCTCGAGGGCGAGGTCGATCTGCTCGTCGATCGCATCGTCGTGCGCGAGGGGGCGCGCGGCCGGATCGCGGAGAGCGTGGAGCTCGCGCTCCGCGAGGGCGGTGGGCAGCTCAAGGTCGTGGTGGCCGGCGGCGAGACCTGGCAGCTCTCCGACCGCAACGCCTGCACCCGCTGCGGGCTCGCGCTCGGCCCCATCGGGCCACGAACCTTCCTGCACACGAACGAGCGAGGCGCGTGCCCGGCGTGTCGGGGCCGCGGCGCGGTTCTGGCGATCGATCCGGAGCGGGTCGTGCCCGACCCGGCGCTGACGCTCGCGGAGGGCGCCATCGCGGCCTTCGGCGAGCCGGGGAGCGCGCGGCAGCGGACCCAGCGCAAGGCCCTCTCCGATGCCCTCGAGGTCCCGCTCGACGTGCCTTTCCGCGAGCTCTCCGAGCCGCTGCGCGCGGCCATCCTCTTCGGCGGCGCGCTCCCAGCTGGCCCGCGAAAGAAGGTCCGCCCGCCCTACGAGGGCGTCGTGCCGCTCCTGACCCGGCGCCTCGCCGAGCTCGAGGCCCGCGCGGACGACGACGAGGAGGTGTGGGCCACGCTCGAGGAGGAGCTCGGCGCGTTCCGGAGCCGGAGGCCCTGCGATCGCTGCGGCGGCTCTCGCCTCGGACCGCTCGCGCTCGGTGCGACACTGCACGGCGCCACGCTCCCCGAGCTGTATCGCCTCGGCCCTCGCGACCTCGCCGCGATCGTGTCGGGCTGGCCCGAGGATTCAGCGCACGCGACGATCGAGCGGCCGCTCCGCACGCTGCTCTCGGAGCGCCTCGCGCTGCTGGTCGAGGTCGGCCTCGAGCACCTGCCGGTCGGGCGGGGCATGGCCTCGCTGAGCGCAGGCGAAGCCCAGCGGATTCGGCTCGCCGAGGTGCTCGGCAGCACGCTCGAGCGCCTGCTCTACGTGCTCGACGAGCCGACCCAAGGCCTGCACCCGGCCGATGTCGGGAAGATCGTGCAGGCCCTCGTACGGCTCCGCGCGCGGCACGGCACCCTGCTCGTCGTCGAGCATGACGCGGCGGTACTCGGCGCAGCCGATCACGTGATCGAGCTCGGACCGGGCGCCGGGACCGGCGGCGGGCAGCTCGTCGCGGCGGGTTCGCTCGCCGCATGGCGCGCCCAGGGCAGCGCGGCCGCGCGAGCGCTGACGATGCCGGCAGCGACGCGGCTCGGACGGGCGCTCGACGAGCCCCTCGTCCTGCTCGGCGCGGCGCGGAACAACCTCCACGGCGAGGCGGTGACGCTGGCACGCGGCGGCCTCAACGTGATCGCGGGCGTGTCGGGCGCAGGCAAGTCGAGCCTGCTCGCGTGCCTCACCGAGTCGTGCCGCGCGGCCCTCGGGAGCGGACGAAGCCGCCCCGAGCACGGGACCGTCACGGGGCTCGGCCCCATCGTGCGGGTGCTGACGCTCGACGAGCGCCCGATGGGACGCAGCGCGCGATCGACCCCGGCGACCTTCCTCGGGGCGCTCGGACCGCTCCGCGAGCTCTTCGCGCAGCTGCCCGAGGCGAAGGCCCGGGGCTGGGACGCCGCGCGCTTCGGGTTCCACACCGGGGGCGAAGGAAGCGGGCGCTGCGAGCGCTGCGAGGGCGATGGAGTGCTTCGGCTGAGCGTCCTCGCGACCGCCTTCGAGGTGGAGTGCCCGCTGTGTCGGGGCACCCGCTACGAGCGCGAGACCCTCGTCGTGAGGTGGCGGGGACTCTCCGTGGCCGACGTCCTCGCGCTGCCCATCGAGAGCGCGCTGCGGCACTTCGAGTCCATTCCGTCGGTCACGCGGCGCCTGTTGCCTGCGGCGCGGGTCGGGCTCGGCTACCTCACGCTCGGCCAGCGGGCCTCGACGCTCTCGGGGGGCGAAGCGCAGCGACTGTCACTCGCGCGAGAGCTGATCGCGCGCAGCGAAGGCAAGACGCTCTTCGTCCTCGACGAGCCGACCCGGGGGCTGGCGCGGAGCGATGTCGAGCTGCTGGTCGAGGTCTTGCTGTCGCTCACCGACGAAGGGCACACCGTCGTCGTCGCGGCGCACGCGCTGCCGCTCGTGCTCGCCGCCGACCACGTCGTCGAGCTCGGCCCCGCGGGCGGCGAGGGAGGCGGACGGATCCTCTTCGCGGGACCGCCGGAAGGCCTCCGCGGACGGAACACGCCGACCGGACGCGTGCTCGGCTGAAGGAGGCCACGGCGCGAGGCGGGCGCCTTGCCCTGCGGCCCCGCCGCGATCAGTTGCGCCGGGTCACCGCCGCGCGGCCGGCCAGGCCCGTCCCGAGGAACGCCTCGCCCTCCGGATCGCCGAGGAGCTCGGCGGCGAAGAAGCCCGCGGCGACGTCGGCGGCGAGCTCACGCATCGCGACGTTGTCGGGGTATGGGAACCGTCCGTCGAGCGCGGCGCAGCCTGCCGTGAAGGTGCCGCCGAGGCCGGCGATGTCGCTGAACGACCAGTGGCCGGCGCCGGGGACCTCGACGAGCCAGGCCGGGGTGTCGAGCGACATGAAGTCGCGGCGCAGCAGGTTGTTGCCGCCCGCGCCGATGCTCCCGTCCTCTTCGGCGAGGAGGAACAGGTAGGGGATCGTGACGTCGGCGGGGTCGACCGCGCCGAGGACGAAGGCCGGCGCCGCGATCGCGAGGGCCGCCACGAAGCGGTCGTCGGCCACCACGAGCGGGCCGGTCGTCGCGGCGCCGAAGCTGTGTCCCATCACGGCGGCGCGCGCGGGATCGAGCCGGCCGCGCAGATCCTCGGGCAGCTCGCTCGCGCCCGGATCGAGGAGGCGATCGAGCACGCTCGCGACGTCCGACACGCGCACCGCGAGGAACTCCGTCCCGACCATCGCGGGAGGCTCGTCCCACACGGTGTTGCCGACATGATCGGGGGCCGCGACGACGATGCCGTGGCTGGCGAGCCGCTCGCTGACCTCGGCAACGTCGAAGCGCGTGCAGGCGTGGCAGTGGGAGAACACCACGACCGGCAGGAGCGCTGGCGCGTCGAGCGCGGGTGCCCCGAGGGCCGAGCGTACGGTCGCGCGCACGCAGCTCGGGGGGGCGCCTTCGACGAGCTCCTCCATCCGAGCCTCGTTCGGGCCGCCGGCCTCGAAGGCCGCGAGAGGCTGTCCGGCCTCCGCGACGTCGCGGGCCGCCTCGACCGCCGGATACCACAGCTCCACCGGGAGCGAGCGCGCTCCGGTGCGATCGGCCATCACGGCGCGCGCGTTGCCGACCGGGTGCGGACCGGGCGCGCCGTAGCGCTCGCCGATCACCGGCCCGGCATCGAGGGGGGCATCGAGCGACGGGGTGTCGCTCCCGGAGGCATCGAGGCCCGCATCGGCGACGGGGCTGCCGCCACAAGCCAGGAAGAACGCGCACAACGAGGCCGACCCGTATCGCATCGGGCAGGCGTAGCACCGCACGCGCTCCGTTTGCCGCCGCTTGCGCGGCTTGATAGCCCTGACGGCCCATGGCGGACGACACCCCGCCCGGTACGCCCACGCACCGGCCGCTTCCCCAGGTCGGCATCCCGCTGCTGCGGGACGACGTCGAGCGGACGCGCCAGCAGCGCAACCTGCTCTTGGGCCTCGGCGCGGCTGGCGTGGCAGTCGTGCTCGCGATCACCTGGCTCACGGCGGGGGACGATGCAGAGGTGAGCGCACCGGTCGAGGGCGGACCGGTCCCGATCGAGGTGGGCTACACGCCCCCGCTCGACGCGCCGGTGACCCCCGACGCGGGACCGCCGCCCGCACCCGTCGAGGTGACGCACGACGAGGGGGGACGCGTCCGGACCACCCATCTCTTCGGCACCGCACGCGGATTCGGCGCTGCGCTCACCGCCGCAGGGCTCTCGGGCGCGGAGGCGGAGGCGGTGGTCGCTGCGCTCGATGGCGTGCTCGACTTCCGCCGCTGCCAGCCCGACGACGAACTCGTGGTCGAGCGCGCAGGCGATGGGACGCTCGACCGCTTCGAGTACCGCGCCTCGCTCACGCAGGTCTACGAGGCGAGCCGCGACGAGATGGGCGCCCTGCACGGGCGCGAAATGGAGATCCCGGTGCAGCGCGAGCGCCTGGCGCGCGGCGGCACGGTGGCGAGCTCGCTCGGGACCGCGTTGGAGCGCGCGGGGCTCGGCCGCTCGCTGGTCGGCACCTTCGTCGACACCTTCGAGGGCCGGATGAACTTCGACACCGACACCCGGAGCGGCGACGCCTTCCGCGTGCTGATCGACTCGGAGAGCATCGACGGCACGTTCCTGCGCTGGGGCACCGTCCACGCGATCGAGTACCGCAGCGCGCGCCGCGGCACGCTCCGCGCGTTCTGGTTCGCCCGAGGGGGCGAGGACGAGGGCGAGTTCCACGACGAGACCGGCCGCGCGATGCACGGCGGCTGGCTCCGCACCCCGCTGCGCTTCGACCACATCAGCTCGCCCTTCAACCCGCGCCGCATGCACCCGGTGCTGCGACGCCTGATGCCCCACAACGGGATCGACTTCGCCGCAGGCACCGGGACGCCGGTGTGGGCAGCAGCCGATGGGGAGGTCACCTTCGTCGGCGAGCGCGGACCGAACGGCAACCTCGTCTCGATCCGCCACGAGGGCGGCTGGGAGACCGCGTACGCGCACCTGAGCCGCTTCGCCTCGGGGCTGCGGGCCGGTGCGCATGTCGAGCAGCGCGACGTGATCGGCTACGTCGGTTCGACCGGGCGCTCGACCGGTCCGCACCTGCACTTCGGCCTGCGCCGCGGAGGCCGCTGGGTCGACCCGGCCTCGCAACTGAACGGCCCGGGAAGGCCGCTGCCGGCCTCGCTGATGACGCGTTTTCGCAGCGTGATGAGCGAGCTCGGCGCGGAACTCGACGCGATCGCCGTCGAGCTGCCGGCGACCGCGCCGGCTGCCGCCGAGCCGGCGCCGGAGGAGCCGCCCGACGAGCCGATGGGCGAAGAAGCGTTCGACTGAGGGGACCGCGCGGGGGGCGTCCGGCACCCCGCGCTTTCGCGCTACAACGCGCGGGCCGTGGATGCGCCGATCGACTTTCGGGTGCTCGCTGGGGACCTCCTGGGCCTGTCGCGTCACGTCGAGCGGGCCGAGGGCGTCGCCGCGCGCCGGTACGCGCTCTCGCTGCTCGAGACCGCGCTCGCGTGGGCGGATCCTGGCACCGTCGATCCTGGGATGCGGGCGCGGGCGAGCTCTCTCGGCGTGGCCGACGCCGCGGTCGCGGCGACCCACCGCACGCCGCCGCTGCACGCGGTGCGCATCCCACTGGTCGACGCAGGGAGCGGTCGCGGACTGGTGCGGACCTTCTTCGCGAGCTTCGACGCCGCTCCCCCGAACGCCGATGCCAGCACCGAACATGCCCTCTCCGACGCCTTCGAGGCGGCCCGGAGCCGCGCGGGCGATCCCCGCGTCCGCGCGATCCGCTTCGTCGCCGCACAGCCGAGGGCGCTCGATCGGATCCGGATCGAGGGCGAGTCGATCGGCGCTGGTGCGTTCGTCAGCGCGTCGGCGCTCCTCGGGGGCCTGCGGGCGCGCCCTTCGGTGGCGGTCACCGGCGCCCTGCGCGGCGATCGGATCGTCGCGGTCTCGCAGCTCGACGCAAAGATCGTCGCAGCGCAGGCCGCCGGCCTGCAGCGCATCGTCGTGCCGGGGGCGGGGCGCAGCAGCCGGCGCGGGCGCCTCGAGATCGTGCCCGTCGCGACGCTCGATGCGCTGCTCGCTGCGACGCTCGAGCCGGACCCGGAGGCGCGGAACGTCGCGGCCCTGGTCGCCGAGGCCCGGCGCCTCGTCGGGAGCGGATGGCGCGGCTTTCGCTGGCCCGAGGCGCGCGAGCTGCTCGAGCGCGCGATCGTGACGCTGCCGGACGGCGAGCTCGACACGCGGGTCGACCTGCTCGCACACCTCGGCGCAGCGGAGCGCCACGCCGGTTCGCTCGCACGAAGCGAATCGCTGCTGCGCTTCGCCTGCGCGGTCGCCGACTCGGCCGAAGGTCGACAGGCGGTCCCCGACGAGCTTCGCTCGCGCGCGCTGCTGCAGTCGGCGATGACGGCGCTGCGGCTCGCCGAGCTCCGCCGGGCGCGGCGCGAGGCCCGCCGGGCGATGCAGGCTGCCGTCCGATCCCGCTCGCGGCGGGCACAGATCAAGGCCCTCGGCGTGATCGGGCTGGTCGAGGAGGCACGCGGCGCCATCGACGACGCCGTCGCCGCGCTCGAGCAGGCGCTCGCGCTCGGCGCGCGGCAGACGCCTGGCGACCTGGCGCGGAGCCGCTCGTACCTCGCCGCGGTGCTCGCCGCGGGCGGGCAACTTCGCCGCGCGCGGACGGAGTACCGCACTGCGCTCGAGGAGACCCTGCAGCGTGGCTCGCGCAGCGAGGAGGCCTGGGTGCGCACCGCCTTCGGCCGCGGACTCGTGGCGGCCGGTCGCCACCGCGAAGCCCGCGAGGTGCTCGACGTGCCGGTGATCGTCGACGCGATCGCGCGCGACCCGCTGCCGGGGCTCTCGGCGCGCTGCTTTCTCGGAGCGGCCCTCGCGTCCGAGGGACGCGGCGCGGAGCGGGAGCGCGGCCTCGCCCTGCTCGACGGAGCGCTCGACGCGCACGGGCCGGATCTCGAACCGACCCTCGCGCGCCTCGCGGCGCTCTGTCTGCTGCACGCCGCGCTGCTCCGCGACGACGCCCTGCCGACGGCCACCACCCTGGCGGCGCTGGCCCGCTTCGGCGAGGGGCGTCTCGGGCGCGAGGCCGCGCGCCTGCGTCACGTGCACAGCGCCGCGCTCCGGCCCGCGCTGGCCCGCTTCGTGGCCCAGGCCCAGCGCGTCGCGTGGTGAGCGGTCAGGGGTCGAACGAGAGGCTGTAGGCCGCGCTGAACGAGATCGGCGGCACACCGTCGACGAACGCGTAGTGCAGGACCCCCGAGGGGGCGGGGACCGCGGTGATCACGGCGCGCGCCGAGTCGGCGTCGCAGGCGCTCTCGGTGCTCGACATCGTGCAGGAACTGCGGGTGTAGAGGATGGGGGCGAACTCCGCGCTCGAAGCGGTGACATTGTAGAGTTGGCCGTCGCTGGGCCCGCGGAAGCGGAACACCGCCTCGCGGTCGTCGAAGGTCGGCGAGGGATCGCAGGAGCCCGAGGGGCCGAACGCCGCCGCGCCCGGCGTCACCCACCCCACCACGAGGCCGCCTCCGGTGATGTCGAGCGGCTCCGCGCAGCTGTCGGCGCGCACCGGCGTGACGTTCACGTTCAGCGTGTAGCCGCCCGCCGCGGACCCCGAGAAGGCCTTCACCAGGATGTAGATGCGGCGGCTCCCGAACGCGGGCGGTGCGACGTTGTGGACCCAGATCCGGCTCGTCAGGACGGCGGTGGTGCTCGAGCCCGGATCCTGGTCGTCGTTGCACGCGCGGCCGAAGTTCGCCTCGTCGCAGGTCAGGCCGACCCCGAGCACGGTGTCGAGCACGGCCGAGCCCATGGTGTCGATGCGGACGTCCGAGGCGGTCGTGACGTCGAGGTAGTAGACGGCGTCGGTCCCGGCGCCCGAGCACGCGTCGTAGTCGGCACGCAGCGCGCCGAAGCTGCCGGTGTCGCGGTACACGCCCGCCATGCCCGCGACCGGCGTGAGGGGCCGCGCGGTCGCACAGTCCTCGGGCACGGTCGAGCAGCCCTCGTCGGTCGACCCGTTGCAGTTGTCGTCGACGCCGTTGCAGACCTCGGTGGCGCCGGGACGCACGTCGGCGCGCATGTCGTTGCAATCCGTCCCGCCGGTACACGTGGCGCCCGACGCGGTCCGCGCTGCCGAGGCGCCGTCCATGTCGGCGTCGAGCGGCGCGCTGCCGCACCCGCCCGACGCGTCGCTGCAGAAGTCGACGGTGCAGGCGTTGCCGTCGTTGCACATCCTCGGCATCCCCGGGGTGCAGCGGCGGAGCATGACGGAGCAGACCGCGCCCACCGTGCACGCGTCGCCGCAGAGGCTGTCGTCCGGTCGGAACTCGCAGCCGCTCGGGCCGGCGGTCGCACTGCAGACGTCGCTCGTGCAATCGATCCCGTCGTCGCAGAAGCCATCGTCGCGCTCGTGGACGCAGCCAGTCGCGGGGTTGCACGCGTCGTCGGTGCAGGCGATCCCGTCGTTGCAGTCGAGCTCGACGCCCGGGGCACAGCCCGTGTCTTCGTCCGCCCCCGGCGTGCCGGGAAGGCAACGCTCGACCCCGTTGCAGGCATCGCCGTCGGCGCAGGAGGCGTCGTCGGTGCAGCGCGCCGGAACACACCCGAGCCCGGCGGCGCAGCGCTCGCGGTCGCCGCACGCGCCGTCGTCCGGCTCGAAGCGGCACGCGCCGGCCTCGCAGCGGCTTCGGGTGCAGTCGATCCCGTCGTCGCAGTCCTCGGGGCGGCTGCACTCGCTCGGCGCATCCGGACCGCCACCATCGGCGCCGCCGCCATCGGCGCCGCCGTCGATGCCCCCACCATCGATGCTGCCGTCGAGGTCGCCGCCGTCGGCTCCGGGCACGTCGGCGCCCCCGAGCCGGCTCGGGTCCGGGGCGACGATCGCGCTGCAGCCCATCACCGCGGACGAGAGCACAGCGCACACGATCCAGACGAGCCGAAGCGAACGCGACATGGGGACCTCGAAGCGAAGAGAAACCGAAATCAGAAGGAACCGGCGGCGCTCGCCCCGAGGAAGAGCGCGCCGTCTGGCGAGGCCGTCACGACCGGCACCACCATCGCGCGGACCTCGTCGGACTCGTCGGGCTCGGTCTGGGCCAGGACGAAGAAGAAGGTCGTCGTGCCGACGCCGACGAGCGTGGTCACGAGCAGGATGTCGCTCGTCACGGCCAGCGTGCGAGCGGAGTCGGCGTGTCCCCGTCCGCTCACGCGGGCGGCCTCACGGGCCTCCTCGGAGAGCGAGGTGTCGTTCGCGCGGGCCACGTCGGACTCGAACGCCGAATTCTCTCCGAGCGCGAGCCCACCAGTGATGCCCCACGCGGCCGCGGCCGCGAGCGTGGCGCCGCCGGCGATGAAGACCGGCAGGGTGAACCGAAGGCCGCCGCCGTCTCCCGATGCGCCGTCCGCTCCGCCCTCCTCGCTCGCTGCGGGCTCGGTCGCTGCGGGCTCGGTCGCTGCGGGCGCGCTCGACGCGGGCTCGCTCGATGCGCCCCCCTCCTCCGGCGCCGGCTCCGTGGCAGCGAGCGCGGGCGTCGGCGTGGGCTCGCTGGCCGCCGTCGAGGACGGCGGGCTCGGCGCAGGCTCGGTCGTGGTCGCTGCGGCGGCCGTGCTGGTGCTGCCCGGGCTGGCGGCGACGGCGGACGCTCGGCGCAGGCGGATCGCGACGCGGGCATCCCCGCCGCCCTCGACGTGGACCGTTTGCCGCTCGGTCGCATAGCCGTCGAGCGAGATGACGACGGTGTGATCACCCGCGGTCACCCGCACCGGCTCCGACACCGGCGCACGGCGGGTCTCCGAGTCGTCGATCACGATCGTCGCGCCGTCGGGCGTGATCTGGAGGGTGAGCGTGCCGACGCGCCCCCGCAGCTCCCGCAGCGTGCCCTCGATCTCGCGCCGCTGCGCGCCGGTGAGCCCGCTCGCCTCGGTGAGGTAGTGCTCGAAGTGGAACACCGCTTCCACGGGCCGATCCAGCTCCTGGTAGCAGTGGGCGATGTTCAGCCGCACGCTCGCGTGCGGCGCGAGGCGGTAGGCCTCCTGGAAGGCCTCGAGCGCGCCGGTGTAGTCGTGGGCCTCGAAGGCCGACACGCCGCGGGCGAATTCGGTCCGCGCCCGCGCCCGCTCCTCGTCGGACTGCGCGCCCGCGCCCGAGGGCAGCACGAGGAGAGAGAGAAGCAGAGCGAGAGAGCGGACGAGGGGGTGCTGCATGGTGCGGAGCGCGATGCGAAGGACCGCGTTCGCACAGCGTAGGGGGTCGCACCGCACAGCGTCAACGCGGCCCCTCGCGGCAGTCCGCGCGCCGGCCCTCCTCAGCCGGCGGTCCAGCGCTCCCAGGTCCACAGCAGCGCCAGCGCGGCGATGGCGAGGGAGCCTGCCTGCACGACCCAACGCCGGTAGCCCGGCCGGCGCGCCGCCCACTCGAGCGGGAGGATGGCGAGGCCCACGAGCGCGAGCTGCGCGAGCTCGATGCCGAGGTTGAAGGAAAAGAGCGACACGAGCCGCGCGCGGGAAGGCAGACCGAGCTCGCCGAGCACCCCGGAGAAGCCGAGGCCGTGCACGAGCCCGAAGCCCAGGGCGAGCCAGGGCACGTGCCCGCGCGCCTCGTCGCGGACGACGTTGAGGAGCGCGACGACCGCGATGGAGAGCGCGATGACGATCTCCACCGGACGCGGCGGCAACGTGACGAGCTCGAGGGCCGCGAGCACGAGCGTCACCGAGTGCCCGATGGTGAAGGCGGTGACGACGAGCACCACGTCGCGGAGCGCCTTGCGCCGGCCCTCCTTCACCGCGACCCCGCCCGAGGTGAGCAGGAGCGCGAGCAAGAACAGCAGGTGATCGTAGCCGGTGAGCAGGTGCTCGGCGCCGAGGACGAGGAAACGCCAAGCCAGCGCCGGCACGCTCGAAGCCGCGCCGATCCGACCCTCTTGCCGGTCGAGCCGGAGCACGAGCGTCTCCTCGCCCTCGCCGAAGCGCAGGCGTACGTACGTCTCGTGCTGTGGGTCGGTCGAGAATACGGTGTCGTCGCGCAGCACGAGCCCCGTGACGGGCGCGGGGCAGGCGAAGGCGAGCTCGATCCGGAGCCGGGCCACCCCGGCCTCGTCGAGCAGGAGTGTCGGGCTGCCGAGCAGCGACGGCTCGCAGGGCCCACCCGCACCCCGAAGGTGCACGCCATCACCGATCCAGGCCTGGACCTCGTCAGAGCGGGCCAGCACGGCGTCCGCCGACGCGTCCTCCGGCAGCCCGACCTGCACCGCCGCATCGACGACCTCGATCTCGACCTCGACCCGCGCGCCGGCTTCGAGCGGCTCGACCTGCACGTAGGTCGTCGAGCCGCGGTGCGCGTGCGCGCTCGGCGCGAGCAGGAACAGAGCGAGGAGCGCGGCCACGGCGCGCGAGGTGTAGCGCGGGATTTCCCGAGGCACGCCCTTTCTCACGCGCTCGCGAGCGCTCGCGTTGATCGCGCGCGGGCCGCGGAGTAGTCCCGCGCCGCATGTGTGGCGTCTATGGCATCTGGGGCGCGAAAGAAGCCTCCAACCTCGCGTACCTCGGGCTGCACGCGCTGCAGCATCGCGGGCAGGAGAGCGCGGGCATCGTGTCGAGCGATGGTGGCCGGCTCTTCGCGCACCGCGCCCTCGGGCTGGTGCAGGACGCCTTCGACCAGCGCGTCCTCGAGAAGCTTCCCGGCGACCGGGCCATCGGGCACGTCCGCTACTCCACCGCCGGCGGCGCGGGTCTCAAGAACGCGCAGCCGCTCGCGGTCGACTACGCGGGCGGCTCGCTGGCCGTCGCGCACAACGGAAACTTCACCAACTTCGAGGAGTTGCGCGCGCGCCTCGAGGACGAGGGCTCGATCTTCCAGAGCTCGAGCGACACCGAGGTGCTGGTGCACCTCGTCGCCCGGAGCCGCGAGCGCAGCCTCGTCGACAAGATCGTGGACGGCCTGCGGCAGGTCGAGGGTGCCTACTCGATCCTGTTCATGACGAACGACGAGCTCGTCGCGGTGCGCGACCCGCACGGCTTTCGTCCGCTCTGCCTCGGCACGCTGCCCGGACAGAACGGCGGCGCCGCCGCGGTCTTCGCCTCCGAGCCCCCGGCCTTCGACCTCGTCGGCGCGGAGTTCGTGCGCGACCTGAGCCCGGGCGAGATGGTCGTCGTCGACAAGACCGGCATGCGCTCGCTGCGCCCCTTCGAGGAGAAGGAGCGGCGGATGTGCATCTTCGAGTACGTGTACTTCGCCCGCCCCGACGCCGACCTCGGAGGGATCTCGGTGTACGAGGCGCGGCGGCGACTCGGAGAGACGCTCGCCGAGGAGCAGCCGGCGGACGCGGACGTGGTGATCGCCGTGCCCGACAGCGGCGTGCCGAGCGCGATGGGCTACGCCAAGCGCCTCGCGATCCCCTTCGAAGTCGGCCTCATCCGCAGCCACTACGTGGGGCGCACCTTCATCGAGCCCAGCCAGTCGATCCGGCACTTCGGGGTGAAGCTCAAGCTCTCGCCGATCCGCCGCGTGCTCGCCGGCAAGCGGGTCGTGGTCGTCGACGACTCGATCGTGCGCGGTACCACCTCGCGCAAGATCGTGAAGATGCTGCGCGACGCGGGCGCTTCGCAGGTGCACATGCGGATCAGCTCGCCGCCGACACGCTGGCCCTGCTTCTACGGCATCGACACACCCTCGCGGAACGAGCTCGTCGCGGCGAGCCACTCGCCGAGCGAGATCGCGAAGTACGTGACCGCCGACAGCCTCGGCTACATCTCGATCGAGGGGCTGCACCGCGCGGTGGACTCGGCGGGTGCGGGCACCACGAACGGCGGCGCGAGCGGCAGCGCGGGACACGCCACGGCGACCGGGACGCGCTACTGCGACGCGTGCTTCTCCGGTCACTACCCGGTGAGCTTCAGCGAGGCCCCGCTGCGCGCGCAGAAGCGCTCTCTGCCGCTCTCGACCCTCTGAACGTCGGCGGTGGCGGGGCAACGCTTCGAGGTGATCCCGGAGAGCCGCTGGGTCCGGCGGCTCTGGCGAAGTGCCCAGGCGGCGATCGGCGGCGTGGGAGTGACGCTCGGCGCACTGCTCGCGACCGGGATGCCGGAGTGGGGGCTCGTCACGGCCGGGCTCGGCGCGCTCTCCGGGCTGCTCTTCTCGCTGTCGCTGCAGTCGCGGCGGCGGCGCTCCACCGAGGCGCCCGAGACCCTCGACGTCGACCCGACGGGCATCACCCTCCGAGGCGAGCGCCTGCCGCGGGAGCGCATCGTGGACGGTGGCGTCGAGCCCCGGACCATCCAGAGCTTGCTGCAGGCGGTGCTGCACCGGACGCCACTCGGTCGGTGGCTGAGGGTCCCACCGAACGATGGCGTCGTGCACGACGTGACGCTGACCGAGCGCGGCCGCTTCGCCTGGCCGCTGCGCTTCACGGTAGAGGACGCGGCGCAGGCGTGGGTGCTCCTCGACGCGCTCGGGCTCGGCGCCGACCGACGCGCGGTGGTTCGCCGCGTGATGTCGCCCCTCCTCGGGCCGCGGTACGCGATCCCCTCGGCGCTCGCCGTGTGGGGGGCCATCGCGCTCGGCGCCCTGGGCGGGCCGGTCCTCGGCTTCGTTCCGCTCGCCGCGGTCCTCGGCTTCGTTCTTCTCGCCTACCGCCGCACGCGGGTCACGATCGGCGCGGACGGGGTGAGCGTTCGGTGGATCGGCCCGCCGCGCGTCGTCCCCCTCACCGACATCGCCGGGGTCGAGGTCGTGCCGCGCACGATGTTCACGCCCGCGACGGTGCGGGTGCTGCGGCACGGCGGGCCGCCGCTGGAGCTGCCGATCGGCGTAGGGCGCAACGGCCCCTTCGGGCCGCACCACGTCGACGACGAGGCGGCACTCATCGCGACGCGGATCCGCGAGGTCGTGGCGAAGGGCACCGCGACCGAGCCGGTCGAGTTCCGGGCTTGGCTTGGGCCGCGCGTGTCGCTCGACAAGGACGCGTGCCTGCGCGCGCTCCGCGGAGCCGCCGAGGCCTACCGGGACAGCGGAGAGATCCCGTTCACCCGGGCCGAGCTCTGGGCCGTGCTCGAGAACGTTCGCGCGAGCGCGCTCGAGCGGGTCGCGGCGCTCGTCGCCCTCGCGGTCGCGCCCGGAACCGAAGGGCGAGCCCGTGCGGCAGAGCTCGCGAAGGCGACCGCGGTTCCCGCGCTCGCGGAGGCCCTCGACGCGGTCGCCGCAGGCGACGAGGCAGCGCTCACGAAGGTCCTCGCGCGGCTGCAGGACGCCGAGCTCGCCGCGCTCCGCGCCGCCCGTCCGAGGGCAGGGGCCCGGATGCGCGTCGAGGCGCCGAGCGAGGAAAGCGAGGAGATTCCCGACGAGGACGAGGCCTCGCCGCGGGCCGGGCGCCGCGCGGTGCGGCACGAGCGCTGAGCTTCCTTGGCAGCGTCGGAGCAGACGAACGGGCGCGGCCCGAGGACCGTCCGTTCGAGGCCGGCCCCTCAGCGGCGGCGCCGCAGGAGGGCGAGCACCAGCCCGAGCACGCCGAGCGAGAGGGCCGCTCCGCCCCGGGGCGCCGAGGGCACCGCGCAGGCGCAGCCGCCGCGCATCGGGGGCGAGCTCTCGGGAAGGGTCTCGTCGGGCGGCGTCATGGGCATCTCCGGCTCGTCCGGCGTGACGTCGACACAGACGCCGTCGAGGCAGGCGCGGCCGGCCCCGCAGGCGCGGTCGGTGTGATCGTCGATCGTCCCATCGCAGTCGTCGTCGATGCCGTTGCAGGTCTCGGACGCCATCGCGACCTCGCCGGCGCAGGCGCCCCAGCGGCCGCCCTCGCAGGTGGCGACCCCGAGCGCGCACGCGCCGACCGCGGTCGCGCCGCACGACGTGGTCGCTCCATCGACGCACTCGCAATCCGGGTCGATCTCGCCGTCGCAGTCGTCGTCGACCGCGTTGCACGCCTCGGCCGCGCCGGGGTGGATGGCCGCATCCGCATCGACGCAGTCGACGAGCGTCGGGTCGGTTCCGCCGTCGACGGGGTCCGAGCCGCAGACCGTGAACCCGTCCGCGTCGACGTCGTAGCCCTCGTCGATCGTACCGTCGCAGTCGTCGTCGACACCGTCGCAATCCTCGGCGGTGACCTCGCGGGCGATCGCCTCGAGCGCAGCGCGCAGTTCGTCGAGATCGCCGACCTGCTCGTAGCACTGGTTCGGGTCGGCCGGATCGCTCAGCGTGGGGTCGCAGCCCGGCCGGGCGGTTCCCGCGGCGACCGCGGCCCGGTTCAGGGTGAGCGGATCGACGCTGGCACCGAAGCCGACGACGTGCACCGTGACGCCCAGGCCGCGCAGCCTCTCGACCGCCGCGACCGGGGTGAAGCGGGTCGAGGCGTCGTAGGGGTCGCACCACTGCCAGCCGTCGGTGACGAGGATGAGGTGGACGCCCTCCCCGCTCGTGGTGAGGACCGAGGCCGCCTCGTCGAGCGTCTGCGCCATCGGGGTGTAGTTGCCGGCCGAGGGCGGGGGGCCACCGAGGGCGTCGACGACGTCGGCGCTCGCATGCATGCCGAAGTCGAGGACGACGTGCCCCGGCTCGCAGCGGTTCGGGTAGGGGAAGACCTGCAGGCCGAAGTCGATGCGGCCCTCGTAGGCCATCGTCACCTCGCCGATCGCGGTCTCGGCCGCGTCCCACTTCGTCAGGCCGTCGGCGGCGCGGCCGAGCATCGACGAGCTGCGGTCGACCGTCAGCATCACCCGCGGCACCGAGCAGCGCTGGGCCGAGGCGGGGGCGGCGACGAGGGCGACGAGGGCGGAGGCGAGCAGGAGGCGGACCATGGCGAGCGGGCGTTTCACGGTCCGTGCCATGGGCGTGGTCCGGCGAACTGCGGCGGTTTTGGTGCTCCAGCCCCAGCCTCCGGCGGCCAGCCGAGCCGCCGTGGCTACTGCGCTGGCCAGGTCCGCCGACCCCTCTTTTCTTCTGCGGGCCGCGTCGGCCTTCGGCTACACCTCCGTCCTCTCGAAAGGAAGCCGCCCCATGAGCCTGAAGGGAAAGACGCTGTTCATCACCGGAGCGAGCCGAGGCATCGGCCACGCCATCGGCCTGCGCGCCGCCCAGGACGGGGCGAACGTGGCGATCGTCGCCAAGACCTCCGATCCCCACCCCAAGCTCCCGGGGACCATCCACAGCGCCGCCGAGGACATGGAGAAGGCGGGCGGCAAGGCCCTGGCGCTGCAGGTCGACATCCGCGACGAGGGCGCGGTCCTCGCGGCGGTGCAGAAGACGGTCGAGACCTTCGGCGGGATCGACATCCTCGTGAACAACGCGAGCGCGATCTCGCTGACCGGCACGCTCGACACCGAGATGAAGCGCTACGACCTGATGCACAGCATCAACACGCGCGGCACGTTCCTCTGCAGCAAGGCCTGCATTCCTCACCTCGCCAAGGGGAGCAACCCCCACATCCTGAACCTCTCGCCCCCGCTCAACATGGAGGCGCGCTGGTTCGCCCCGCACGTCGCCTACACGATGGCGAAGTTCGGCATGTCGATGTGCGTGCTCGGGATGCACGAGGAGCTGCGCCCGCGAGGCATCGCGGTGAACGCGCTCTGGCCCCGGACCGCCATCGCGACCGCGGCGGTGAAGAACCTCCTCGGCGGCGACCTCGCGGTCCGCGGCTCCCGCACCGCCGAGATCATGGCCGACGCGGCCTACGCGATCTTCACCAAGCCCTCGCGCGACTGCACCGGGCAGTTCTTCGTGGACGAGGACCTGCTCCGCGCCGAGGGCGTGACCGACTTCAGCAAGTACGCGGTCGATCCGAGCGCCGAGCTGATCCCCGACTTCTTCCTCTGAGCCCCGGGGCAGCGCGGTAGGCTGAGCGACGTGTCCGGCACGGCCCGCATCGACGAACGCACCGGCGTCCTCGGCACCGACGGGGGGCCGCGGACGACGCTCGCGCGCGTCCTCGTGCGGGTCGCGACCGGTCCGGACCGGGGACGCGAGCGCGGCCTCGAGGCCGGGACGCTGATCGTGGGCACGAGCCCAGACGCCGATCTCGTCCTCACGGACCCGACCGTTTCCCGGCTGCACGCCGAGCTCTCACTGCTCCCGTCCGGCGTTCGGATCCGCGACCTCGGCTCGACGAACGGAACCTTCGTGGGGGACTCGAAGATCGAGTCGATCGTGTTGCCGGCGGGCTCGGAGGTGCGGGTCGGCAAGAGCCGGCTCGAGCTGCTCGCCGCCGACGTCCCGCTGCCCGAGGCCCCCTCGGAGCGGACACGCTTCGGTCGCCTCGTCGGCCAGAGCGCGCCGATGCGGAAGGTCTTCGGTCAACTCGCCAAGCTCGCCGCGAGCGACGGGCCGGTGTGGATCTGGGGCGAAGCCGGCACCGGCAAGACCGAGGCGGCGCACGCGCTCCACGAGGCCTCACCCCGCGCCCGCGGGCCGATCGTCGTGGTGCAGGTGGACCCGGCACGGCCGCCCTCCGAGATCGACGCGGCCTTCGCCGCCGCGCACGGCTCCACGCTGCTGCTCGACCGGCTCGACGAAGCGAGCCCCCGCCAGCTCGACGCCCTCCGGCAGGTGGTCGAGCGCAAGGAGCGGGAGCGCACGCCGAGCGCGGCCTGGGATGTGCGCTTCGTCGCGACCTCCCGGCGGGATCCGAGGAGCGCGGTGGAGGCGGGCCTCTTGAGCCGCGACATCTTCTTCCACCTGGCAGGCGTGAGGGTCGAGCTGCCGCCGCTGCGGACGCATCTCGAGGACCTGCCGCGGCTCGTCGATGCGCTCGTCGACGAGCTCGGCTACCCCGGGCTCAAGCTGAGCGTGCCGGAGCTCGCCCAGCTCCGGACCCAGCTCGCCGGTCAGGAACTCGCGGGCAACGTGCGGCAGCTGCGACGGCTGATCGAGGAGGCCTTGCTGAAGAGCCCGAGGGCCTCCATGCCAGCGCCTGGCGGGACGGCCGTCGGGGCGGCGACGCTCGAGCTCAGCCGATTGCCCTACAAGGAAGCCAAGGAGAAGCTGCTCGAGGTCTTCGAGGCCGACTACGTGCGCGAGCTCTTGGCCCGCGCGTCAGGCAACGTGTCCCGCGCAGCGGACGAGGCCGGGATCGACCGGAACCACCTCGCCCGGATCGCACGAAAGCACGGGCTGCGATGAGCGCGGCGAGGGCGCCCGAGCGCCTGGCCCTGCCTCCGCTCGGTGCCGAGCGGCACATCTACCTCTCGGGACCCATGGGCGCGGGAAAGTCCACGATCGCTCGACGGCTCGCGGCCTCGCTCGGACGCCCGGCCGTCGACCTCGATGCCGCGATCGAGGCCCGCGCCGGCCGATCGGTCGCCGACCTCTTCCGGGAGCGGGGCGAGGCCGCGTTCCGCGACCTCGAGGCCGAGCTGGCGCTCGAGCACGCGGAGCACCGGGATCCGCTGGTGGTGGCGCTCGGCGGCGGCACCGTCGTCCGCGACGCAGTCCGGCGCGCCCTCGTCACCACGGGCCACGTGCTCACCTTGGACGCTCGCCCCGAGGTCCTCGCGGCCCGCACCGCAGGCAGCGCGAGGCCGCTCCTCGCAGGCACCGACGCCGCCTCGCGCCTCGCTGCGCTGCGCGCGGAGCGGGCAGCCGCCTACGCCGAGGCGCACGCCGTGATCGACGCCGAGGGCGAACCGGACGCAGTCCTCTGCCGGGTGAGGGAAGCGCTCGCAGCGCGGCCCGTGCTCGTGGCGCTCGGCGCGCGCTCCTACCGGGTCACCTGCGGCGCGCTCGAGGGCGTCGCAGCCGAGCTGTCCGGCGAGCCGGTGCTGCTCGTGGCGGACCCGCACACGCGGGTGCATGCCGAGCGGCTTCTTCGGACCCTCGAGGGACGCGGGGACCGCGTGACCATGTGCATCTTGCCCTCTGGGGAGGAGCACAAGCACGCCGGGAGCCTCGGTGCGGTCTGGGATGCGTGCGCCGAGGCGGGCCTCGACCGCCGGAGCTGGATCGTGGCGGTGGGCGGAGGGGTCGTGGGCGACGTCGCGGGGCTCGCGGCGGCGACCTGGATGCGCGGGATCCGATGGGGCACGGTCCCCACGACGCTCCTGGCGATGGCCGACAGCGCCATCGGGGGCAAGACCGCCATCGATCATCCGCGCGGCAAGAACCTCGTCGGGGCCTTCCACCAGCCCTCCTTCGTCCGCGTGGACGCCTCGACGCTCGCGACGCTGCCCGAGCGCGAGCGCCTCGCCGGACTTGCCGAGGTGGTGAAGTGCGCGTGGCTCGCCGGCGAAGAAGCCGTCGCCGACCTCGAGCGCCGCGCCGGCGCGCTGCGGGCTGGCGAGCCCGACGCGACCGCCGACGCCGTGCTGCTCGCGGCCCGGGTGAAGGCCCGCATCGTGGCCGACGACGAAGCCGAACGCGGCCCGCGCATGGCGCTGAACCTCGGGCACACGCTCGGGCACGCGATCGAGAGCGCGAGCGGCTTCGCCCTGCGGCACGGCGAGGCGGTCTCCCTCGGCCTCGTCGCGGCCTGCCAGCTCGCGCGCCATCACGGCGTCGACGCCGAGCCGGCCCGCATGGCCGCGCTCCTGTCCGCCCTCGGCCTGCCCACCGACCTCGGCCCCTGGCGGGGTCACCCGGCCCTGGTCGGGCTCGTCGGAGCGGACAAGAAGCGCGGGGGCGGCCTCGTGCGGTGCCTGTTGCCCGGAGCGCCCGGCAGCCTCTGGACCCTGGCGCTCGCCCCCGATGCGGTCGTGTCCGGCGCGAATTTGGATCTGGCTCCCCTTCCCTCGTAGGCTTCTCGGGCGCGGTCGTTCCGATCGCCGCCGGAGAACCCCATGCGCCGCTTCGCCTCGCTCGTCGCCGTCCTCGTCTGCCTCGGCTGCGCCCCGTCGAATCCCGGGTTCGTGATCGAGGGCATGCTGGCCGTGCCGGACGGTTGCCTCTTCGTCGCGAACTCGGACGTCCTGAACTTCGCGCCTGTGCTCGACACCGCCGACTACGGCCCGCTGCGCCCGCTCGGCATCCGCTACCAGGCCCAATTTCGCGTCGTGAACCGGCTCATCCAGCTGTTCAACAACCGCTACCCGCTTCGGGCCGAGCCGAACGTGCTCTCGCTGAACTACGCCGAGGTCGAGCTCCTCGCGGTCGACGGGACGGCACTCGACCTCGGTGGGCTGCCCAACCCGTTCCGTGTGACCACGAGCGGAACGATCACGCCGGGCACGACCGCTGCGGGCACCCCCGGCCTCGCCCCGGTCGAGGTGATCCCGCCGATCTACGGCGAGCAGCTCGCCGCCTTCAGCCCGGGGCGCATCCTCGTCGGCGTCCGCATCACCGCCACGACCTCCGGCGCCTCCACCATCACGAGCGGCCAGTACCTGTTCCCGCTCGATCTCTGCAGCAACTGCCTCCTCGCCTGCGACCCCGAGATCGAGCTCACCGAGGGCGCCTGCCTGCTGGGCCAGGACCGGGTGGTCACGGTCGGCACGGACGTCATCCCCGACTGCGCGCGCTGAGCCGCGACACGGCTGTCAGGCCCGCGACGGCGGCCTCGCTTCGGCGGGGCCGTTTTCTTTGGTGGCGTAGATCCTGCCTAGAGCCGCCGTTCCCTTGCCCAACCCGCCCCGCCCTCGCTAGTCTCGCGCCCTCGGCCGCACGGCCCAGCTCTCGGAGGCCTCTTCATGTTCCGCTCGACGTCCCTCGCTTCGCTCCTCGCCCTCGCTCTCGTCGGCTGTCCCTCGAATCCGCCCCGGGCCGACGCCGGCGGGGGGACCGACGCGCCGGTGGTCCTCACCGACACGCCCGGCTCGATGACCGACACCCCCGCGATCGGCTCGGACACCCCCAGCGGCCGCGTCTGCCGCGTGGGCGCGATGGGCTGCGACGTGCTCGCCCAGGACTGCACGCCCGACATGGGCACGGCGCTCGGCTGCTACCTCGCGAGCGACGGCGCCGGCGGCGTGACGACCCAGTGCGCGCCGAGTGGCGTGACCTCCGAGGGCGGCGCGTGCACCAACGTGAACGACTGCGCCGAGGGCCTCACCTGCCAGGAGGGCATGTGCCTCCGCTTCTGCTGCATGGGCGCGACGAGCGACTGCGACGTCGGCTACCGATGCATCCCGTTCGCTGACCCCGCCGGCGGCACCGAGCCCCTGGTCGTCGGCGTCTGCTCCCCCCCAGCGAGCTGCACCGTCATCCCGAACAGCGGCTGCCCCGACGGCAACGCGTGCCTGCCCGACATGGATGGCACGCTCGGCTGCTACCGCGCGGGAGACGCGGCCGAGGGGGAGACCTGCGGCGGTACCGTCGGCTGCCAGCCCGGCCTCGGCTGCTTCGGCCCGGCCGGCGGTCCCTTCAGCTGCATCGCCTTCTGCCTGCTCTCGGATCCGATGTGCAACGCCGGGTTCACCTGCACCGCGCAGCCCGCCGTCGTCGGCGGCGGCTACGGGCTCTGCACCCCGTCCTGATCGTCTGGCGCCCTGCGCGCTCGCCCCGCGCCCCGTCTCCTCGCCTCGCCTTGCTTCGCTCCTCGCTTCATTCCGCGCTCGCCGCCGGCTCCGTGCTGCTGGCGAGCGCTTGCGTCGCTCCCTCGCCCCAGGACGCCGGGGTGGAGCGCGACACTGCGCTCGCCGAGGGCATGGTGGTGCGGACCGACGCCACGGTCGTCGACGACGCGGCGCAGGACGTGGGGGGGGATGCCGCGGTGAGCGCGTGCGGGCTCGGCTGCGACCCGAGCGGGCCTCCCGGTCCGCTCTCGGGTTGCCCCATCGGACAGCGCTGCGTCCTCGAGGCCGAGGCGCCCACCTGCCGCAGCGCGGCGGGTCTCGCCGCGGGCAGCCCCTGCGATGCCGTCGACGCGTGCGGGCTCGGCCTCGCCTGCTTCCGGGCGAGTCGCAGCACGGGAGGCGTGTGCGCACCCGTGTGCTGCCCGCGGGGCCCCGACGCATGCGTCGCCGGCCGCTGCGGAGGCGACGGTGTGCTCGTGGACGGGACCGTGACCGCCTTCGGGCGCTGCCTGCCCCCGCGGCGCTGCGATGTGCTCGCTCCCGAGCTCACCTGCGAGGCCCGCGAGGGCTGCTACGTGGTCGACGCCTTGGGGACGACCGAGTGCCGGCTCGCAGGCGTGCGGGGGCTGAACGATTCCTGCGTCCTGCCCGAAGACTGCGCCCCCGGGCTCTTCTGCGGCGGGCTCGGTGCCCGTACCTGCCTGCGGATCTGCGCCATCGACACGCCCCGCTGCGAGGCCGGACAGCGCTGTGTGGCCCAGAGCTACTCGCCGGCCGGCAGCGGCGTCTGCGTCGAGCCCGCGGGCTGACACGAACGCGCCCTGCCCGCCGTCAGGCCCAGCGCACGAGGGCCTCGACCTCGGCGAGGCGCGCGTCGAGGGCCGCTTCGTCCGGGGCGATCACGTTCACGTGGCCCACCTTGCGACCCGGACGCGGCGCCTTGCCGTAGACGTGCACGTGCACGTCGGGCAGGGCCGAGAGCGCGGCGAGATCCGGCAAGGCACCCACGCAGTTGACCATCGCCGCAGCGCCTCGGACGAAGGTGCGGCCGAGCGGCAGCCCGGCGATGGCCCGCAGGTGCTGCTCGAACTGGCTCGTCGCGCAGCCGTCCTGGCTCCAGTGCCCCGAATTGTGCACACGCGGCGCGAGCTCGTTCGCGACGAGGCCCGCGTCGGTGTCGAACATCTCGAGCGCGAGCACGCCCACGTGGCCGAAGTGGTCGAGCAGCGCGCGCACGTGGCGCTCGGCCTCGTCGGTCCGCGGTCCCTCGGGCAAGACCCGCGTCCGGAAGAGGATCCCCCCGCGGTGCTCGTTCTCGACGAGCGGATGGAACACGACCTCGCCGGCGCTCGAGCGCGCCGCGACCAGGCTGACCTCGCGCCGAAAGGGGACGAAGCGCTCGACGATGCAAGGCACGCCGAGAAGCGCCTCGAACGCCCCAGGCACGTCCGCGGGCGCACGCAGCACCTTCTGGCCCTTGCCGTCGTAGCCGAGCCGGCGGGTCTTGAGCACGAGGGGCAGCCCGAGCTCGGCCACGGCTCGCGCGAGGGCCTCGGCGTCCGGCACGTCCCGGAACGGCGCGGTCGGAATGCCGAGCGCCTCGAAGGTGCTCTTCTCGCGCAGCCGGTCGCTGCCGACCTCGAGCGCGACGAGCGGGGGATGCAGCACCGCGCCCGTGCCATCGATCGCCGCGGCGAGGGCGCGGGCCGGGATGTTCTCGAACTCGTAGGTGAGGACATCCACCTCGCGGGCCAGCGCGCGCAGCGCCGCGACGTCGTCATAGCGGCCGACGGATCCCCGGGCGACGAGCAGCGCGGGATCGTCGGGGTCGGTGCCGAGCACGCGCACGGAGAGGCCGAGCGGCGCGGCCGCGAGCGCCAGCATCCGCCCGAGCTGCCCACCGCCGACGATCCCGATCCGCATGGGCGTCCCGTCAGTGACCGGAAGGAGCGAGCCGGGGATCGGGCACCGCGAGCACGTCGTCCGTCTGCTTGGCGCGGAAGGCCGCGAGCGCGCGGGCGATCGAACGGTCGCCGGCCGCGAGGAGCGCCCCGGCGAAGAGCCCGGCGTTCGTCGCGCCAGCCTTGCCGATGGCGAAGGTCGCCACCGGGATCCCCGCAGGCATCTGCACGATCGAGAGCAGCGAGTCGAGGCCGGAGAGCGCCTGCGACTGCACCGGCACGCCCAGGACCGGCACGCTCGTCTTGGCCGCGAGCATGCCCGGCAGGTGCGCCGCACCACCCGCGCCGGCGATGATGCAGCGTAGGCCCCGCTCGGCCGCCGAGGACGCGTACGCGAAGAGCAGATCGGGCGTCCGGTGCGCGGAGACGACCTGCACCTCGTGCGGCACGCCGAGCTTCTCGAGCGCGGCCACCGCGTGCTGCATGGTGTCCCAGTCGGAGCGCGAACCCATCACGACGCCGACGAGCGGTGCCGGCGTTCGTGCGGTCTTCTTCGTCGGTGCGCGGGCCACGGAGGAGGGCCGAGGATAGCGGGCTCTGACGCTTTGGCGAGCCCCGTCTCACGCCCCGAAGAGGCGCACCGACTGGGCGCTGCGGATGCGCAGCTCGGGGTCCCACTTGCGCCGCACCTCGAGGAACGCAGGCAGCCGCTTCTCCATGGCGCGGAAGTGCTCGCCGCGGGTGAACTGATCCTTGGTCAGGTAGATGCGCCCGCCCTCGCGGAGCACCTGCTCGTTGAGCGCGTCGACGAGGGCCTGGGTGCCATCGCGCACCGGGATGTCGAGCGCGATGGAGATGCCCGCGGTGGGAAACGAGAGCATGCCCTTGCCTTCCGGGCCGCAGTCCTTGATCACGCAGAGGAACGACGCGCCGCCGTGCCGCGTGAGGATCTCGAGGACCCGCCGCGCGGCGTCGCGGCCAGCCGAGTCGGGCAGCACGCACTGGTACTGCGTGAGCCCGCGCTTGCCGTACATGCGGTTCCAGTCGCGGATCATGTCGAGCGGATAGAAGAAGTCCTCCCAGTGCTGGATGCGCTCCTTCACCTTCGGTCCGTGCTGGGCGAAGAGGGCCGCGTTGAAGGCCTGCACGGAGAGCCGACCGAGCGCCCACTCGGGCAGGTCGAAGGGCAGCGTCACGGCGGGTCGCGGCTCGGGAAAGTGCCGCGGCGCCTCGCTCGGGTCGGCCCAGTCGCCGGCCATCAGCATCCCGCGGCCCATGTGCTTGCCCCGCGTCAGGCAGTCGATCCAGCCCACGGTGTAGGGCCAGCGGGCGGCGCCGTCCTGCAAGGCGCCGAGGAAGGCGTCGATGTCGCCGACCCGCCGCGACTCGGTGCGGATCCACGGCGAGGGGATCGGCCGCATCGGAAAGGTCACCTCGAGGATGTGGCCGGTGAGGCCCATTCCGCCGATCGTGGCCCGGAAGAGGTCGGCGTTCTCGGTGTCGGAGGCGGTCACGAGCCGGCCATCGGCGACGCGCATGCGCAGGGCCTGAACGTGCTCGCCGAAACAGCCGTGCGAGTGGTGGTCCTTGCCGTGGACGTCGGAGGCGACCATGCCGCCGAGGGTCACGAACTGCGTCCCCGGCGTGACCGGCACGAAGAAGCCGCGCCGGATGAACAGGCGGTTCAGGGCGCGGAGCGAGGTCCCCGCCTCGGCGCGGAGCAAGCCGGTCGCGGGATCGAAGTCGAGGATCCGGTCGGCGAGCACCGTCGAGACGACCTCGCTCACGCCGGGCGGCGGCAGCGAGCTGTCGCCATACGAGCGGCCGAGGCCGCGCGAGAGGACGGCGCCGCGGGTGACCCGCTCGAGGTTCTCCGAGCGCACCTCGCGGCCGGAGACACCGAGGCGCCCCCACCCCGCGATGGTCCCCTCCCGCGCGGACGCGGCGGGCCGAGCGTCCCGATCGGGACGCCCTCGGGACTCGCGGGAAGGCTCGGGCATGCCGGGGATGTACCGCGGCTCGGCCAGCGGGGCGACGCAGGCGCCGCGAGCGGTCCCACCCGGGCGTCGAGAGGTCGGCCCGGACGCGCGAGCCGTGGCGCAGCGCCGGCCGAACACGATTGAACTCCGGGGCGCGGCGTGGTCTCATTGCGCCGCATGCCGGGCAGCGTCACGAAGGCCGAGATCATCGAGGCCGTCTACGAGAAGGTGGGCGGGTTCTCGAAGAAGGAAGCATCCGAGATCGTGGAGGCCATCTTCGACACGATGAAGGACTGCGTGGCACGGGGCGAGAAGGTGAAGATCTCGGGCTTCGGCAACTTCGTCGTGCGGGCGAAGAAGGAGCGCGTCGGCCGGAACCCGCAGACCGGCGAGCCCATCCCGATCAGCGCGCGACGCGTCCTGAAGTTCAATCAGAGCCAGGTGCTCATGGCGGAGCTCAACCCGCACCGACGTCGCTGAAGCGCGGCGCGTCGAGGGCGTCTGAACGGCCCCACGCGGGGCGCACCGAGGATCCGGGGGCACGAGGCGATGTCGGCTGGCGAGAAGAAACCGCTGGGCAAGATCCTGCTCAAGCAGCGGGTCGTGGCGCCCGGGCAGCTCGAGCAGCTGCTCGCGGAGCAGCAGCAGCACCCCGCGCAGCGCCTCGGGTCCATCGCGGCGCGGAGCGGGGTGAGCGAGGTCGAACTGCTCCGAGCGCTCTCCGAGCAGCACCAGGTCCCGGGCATCGACCTCACGCAGCTGGTGGTGCCGGTCTCGAACCTCCAGCTCGTCCCGCTCGAGGTCGCGAGCCAGTACATGATCCTGCCCTTCGCGGTGTCCGACGAGCAGATCATGCTCGCGATGGCCGACCCGCACGACCAGCGGGTGATCGAGGAGATCGAGTTCGTCACCGGACGCTCGGTCGTCGTCTACGTCGCGCTGCACGACGGGCTGACCACGGCAATCCGCGACGCCTACGCGTCGCTCGCCCGCGGCGCCGAGTACTACATCGGCGCGCACGCTCCGCCGGACTACCTCGCCTCGCTCGGCCTCGGTGCGCCCGCGCCGGCCCCGCCTCCAGCCCCCCGCACGCCGACGCCACGCCCAGCGGCCCCCTCGAGCCGCCCCGCCCCGCCGCCCCAGCCGGCCCGCGGGGCGGAGGACTTCAGCGACCTCTTCGCCGACGAGCAGGCCCCGAAGCCCGCGCCGGCGGCGCGCGGCGAGCGCACGATCTCCGCGCTCGACTCGGCCTTCGAGTCGCGCGTCGCTCCGCTGCCGACCGACCCGGGGCTGCCCCAGCGGACCAGCACCCCGGGGCAGAAGGTGCTCGTCGTCGACGACGAGGACGACATCCGGCGGCTGCTGCGCCGGGTGCTCGTCGAGCATGGCTACCAGGTCGTCGAGGCCGCCCGCGGCAACGAGGCTCTGCAGAAGGTGCGGGAGCACCAGCCGGACCTGATCGTGCTCGACGCGATGCTGCCCGAGATCCACGGCCTCGACATCTGCCGGCGCGTCAAAGAGAGCCAGAAGTACGGTCACATCCCGATCCTCCTGGTCAGCGCCGTGTACCGGGGCTGGCGCTTCGCCGAGGATCTCCGCGAGTCCTACGGCGTGCAGGGCTTCCTCGAGAAGCCGTTCAAGATCGCGGATGTGGTCCGCGCCGTCGAGGCCGCCCTCGCGCACCAGGACCCTGCCGGCGGCGCCCGCGGCGACGACGTCATCTCGCCGATCGCGAACCAAGCGCTCGAGGCGGGGATCGAGGCCTACCGGCGCGGCGAGCTCGAGACGGCGATCGCCCACCTGCGGCGCGGGATCACCGCCGACCCGCACGCGTTCCGGCTGCATTACCACCTCGGCCTGCTCCACGGCCGAAGCGCTCAGGTCTTCGAGGCGATCGAGGCGATGGAGAGGGCGGTGGAGCTTTCCCCGAAGAACTTCGCCGCGCTGAAGAACCTCGCGGTGCTCTACCAGCGCGCCGGCTTCAAGCACAAGGCCGTGGAGGTCTGGGAGCGGGCGCTCGGGAGCGCGGACGACGAGGAGACCCGGCGCGGGATCAAAGATCACCTCATCAGCCTGCTCTAAGGCCCATCCCGCTGCCGGAGCCGAACGTCCGCGTGCCCAGAAGACACCCACATCGTGCGGCCCCCTCGACGTGTCGTCGTCCGGTGCGGATTCCCGTCGCCGCGCCGCGGCCCGTTGGGGTACCCTCCTCGGGCGTCCTTCGGACCGCGCTCACCATCGGGAGCCCTCGTCGATGAAGTTCCTCTGTCCCAGCTGCAAGGCGAAGTACCAGATCGCCGACGAGAAGATCCTGGGGCGGACCCTCAAGATGACCTGCCGCCGCTGCAACACGGCGATCACGGTGCGCGGCGACCTGCCCGGCGCGGGCGACGCAGAGGCCGTAGCGGAGCTCGACCCCGGCGCAGCGGCGAAGCCCGCAGCCGCATCCCCCGCGGGCCCGACACCGTCGGCCCGGCCGCACGCCCAGCCCGGCGCCACCGCCGCTGCCCTCGCCGCCGGGGGCGGCTCGGCCCTCGGGGCCGATTTCCGCAAACAGGGACTTGCTCCGGTCGAGGCGAAGACCGCGACGATCGAGCAATGGCACGTCGCGATCAACGAGGTGCCGGTCGGGCCCATGCGGCGCGAGGAAGTGTCCCGGAAGATGGCCACCGGCGCCGTGACCGCGGAGTCCCTCGCCTGGCGCGAGGGGTTCGATGACTGGCGGCCCGTGCGGGACATCCCGGAACTCGCGGCGCTGCTCCGCAAGCCCGAAGCCGCCGCGCCGCCCCGCGGGCTGCCGGCGCCTCGCGGGGGAGCGGCCGCGCGGCCCGCTCCGATGGCGGCTCCAGCGGCAGGCCGACCCGCGCCGCGCGCGGCGGTGCCGGCGTCCGCGGGCGCCCTGGGGGCCTCGGCGAAGGGTGCATCCGCAGCCCCGAGCGCACGCAGCAACGTCGTGCCGATCGGCGGGCGGCTCGGCGGTGCCGCGCCCGCGCTCGAGGAGGACGAGCAGTCGGCGGACGAGCCGACCCAGGTCGCGAGCGTACGGGACCTCGGGCTGCTCGCCGCCGAACAGGCGCAGGCCCAGAAGGACGGCAGGGGGACCGCCAAACCCGCAGTTCCTCCGGCAGAGGCGACGAAGCCGGCAGCGCCCCCGAGCGCCGACACGGGCGCAGGTGGACCCGAGGCGGCGTCGAGCACCTCGCCGGGCAAGGCGAGCGCGAGCGTCGGCCTCGCGGCGACGGCGCCGGCCGAGGATGCTTCTGCGGGGAACCCGTACACAGCGGCGGCCAGCCGCGCCGAGGCCGCCAAGCCCACGCCGATTCAGGCGGCGGTCGAACCCGCTGCGGCCCCGCCTGCCGCCGGAGGGGACGACGGACTCCCGCCGCTGCTCGAGGCCCCCCCGCCGGCCTTCGTCACGCCCACGGCGCCTCCGCCGCCGGCCGCGCCGCTCTCCGAGCCCCCGGCACCGTCGATCCCGCCGCGGCGTGCCGCGGAGCGTCGCGGCATCCCAGTTGGCGGCTGGATCGCCATCGCCGGCTCGGTGGCGTTCGGTGGCGTGTTCGCCGTCATCGCTGCGCAGCGCCTGCTCCCGCCGCCCCCCGCGGCGCCCGCCCCGGCCGCCGCGGCCGCAACCCTCGCGCCACCGGCGCCCCCCACGCCGCCCCCCACGCCGCCCCCGGTCACCGAGCCCGCGGTGCCGGCCGAGGCCGCGCCGCCCGTGCCGCCGACGGAAGCTGCCGAGCCCGCCGCGGCCGAGCCCGCCGCCGAGCCGGCAGCAGGACGGGGCGGCTCCCGCCCACGTGGGGGCGCAGCGGCGCCGGCCTCGACCGGCACGGCGACGACCGGAGGCACGCGTCCCCTGAGCCCCGATTTCGCGCGGCTCAGCGAGGACTCCGCGGCGCTCCCGGCCATCTCGGGCGGGGCCGCGAGCCGGCGCCTCGGCGGCGAGCCGAGCGGCAGCGGCGCCCGCCGCGAGCTGAGCGCCGACGAGATCCGCGAGGTCGTGAGCCGTGAGCGCACGGGGCTCACACGCTGCTGGGAGACGGCGATCCGCGGGATGCGGGAGACGCCGACGGTGCGGCTCGACGTGAGCGTCACCATCGGCACCTCGGGCGCGGTGACGAACGCCGCCGCGCGCGGTCCCACGGTCGGCTCCCTCACCGAGTGCATCGAGCGCTCGGTCCGTCGCTGGCACTTCCCGCCCTCGGGCGGCACCACCGAGACGAGCTTTCCGGTGGTGTTCAGCGGCTCGTCCTGAGCCCGGGGGGCTCGGTGGGCCCCGCGTCAGTGCAGCGCCGAAGCGATCCGGAAGTAGGCGAGCCTCTCCGCGCCGCAGGCCGCGCAGCGAAGCTGGACCTCGCGCACCGAGCCGGCCCGGGGATCGACCCGGGCCCGATGCTCGACCACGCGGAGCGCTCCCGCGCACCGCAAGCACTCGAGTTGCTCGGCCCGCCCCTCGACCTGCGAGGCCGACTCGACGGCTGCCGGGTGCGCGGGCGTCCCCCCCGCCTCGAGCGCCGCGAGCCTCTCTCGGGCGCGCGCGAGCTTGTCCTCACTCCGCGCGAGCTCACGCCGCAGCGCCCGGGGCCGCTTCGTCATCGCAGGAGCGTGGGACGACGGAGGCCACGGCGCTACGCTCGGTGGGTGAACGGGAAGCTCGTCGGCCTCGTCGTGCTCCTCTCGGCCTGCGGACCGGCGCCGAGCGGCAGGCCTGATGGGAGCCCCGATGCCGCCCTCGACGCGGGATGCCCAGAGGTCCCGGGCCTGCTCCCGGGCGCGCGGGAGGTCCGCGCCGGTGGCCTCTTGCCCGACCTCGCCTTCGCCGCCCTCGAGGGCGAGGTGCGCCTCGCGTCGTTCCACACGCCCTGCGCGGGCAGCGTGCTCGTCATCCGCTCGCTCGCCGCGTGGTCGGGGCCCTCACGCTGGCATGCGGCGCACACCGCCGCGCTGCGCGGCCTCGCGCGCGTGACGGTGCTCGACGTCCTCACCTCGGACGTGGACGGGATGCCCGCCGACCTCGCGGCCCTGCGGGCGTTCTCGGCGCGCTACGACGAAGCCCCGGCGGCGCTGGCGATCGATCCCGACGACACCTTCGGGCCGCTTGCGTTCGGTGGGATCCGCCTGCCGCTCGTGCTCGTGATCGATGCACGGAATCTCCGGGTCGTGCGGGTGCTCTTCGCGCCGCACGAGGGCGAGATCGAACATGCCGCACGCGTGGCGCTCGCCGCGATCGACGGGGCGCCGCCGCCACCGCCGCCGGATCCGCTCCGCTTCGATGGACGCTTCACCCAGGACGGTTGGGACCTCGTGCAGGACATGGCGTGGCGCCCGCCGCCGGCCGACCCCTCGAACCGGGTCGCCGACGACCCCGCTGCCGCGGCCCTCGGCGAGGCGCTCTTCGCCGATCCTTCGCTGTCGCCGGCCGGGGTGTCGTGCGCCCGCTGCCATGCGCCCGAGCGGGCCTTCACCGACGGCCTGCCGGTCGCACGCGGCATCGCCGAGGGCACGAGGAACACCCCCACCCTCTTCGGGGCGGCGCACACCCGATGGCCGTTCTGGGACGGCCGCGCCGATTCCCTCTGGGCCCAGGCCCTCGGGCCGCTCGAGAACCCCGACGAGATGGGCAGCTCGCGGCTCTTCGTCGCACACCGGATCGCCGCCGCCCATGCGGCCCCCTACGAGGCCGTCTTCGGTCCCCTGCCGGCGCTCGCGGAGGGGGGCCGCTTTCCCGCCGCG
>Ga0209972_10000303_pt1 | contig 49082 bp, 41 predicted proteins | sample NOAtaG_7_FD_187302 | JGI IMG/M metagenome (GOLD analysis project Ga0209972, IMG submission 187302) | Freshwater lake microbial communities from Lake Erie, under a cyanobacterial bloom - NOAA_Erie_Diel1S_2200h metaG (SPAdes) (version 2) | ecosystem: Environmental > Aquatic > Freshwater > Lake ...
CCCCTCAACCACAAGCAGATTACACGTCGCTTGCCACTCGAGCTGGCCGATGATGCCATAAATATCCAGCAGTTATTGGAAGATTTGCACCGCGCGGGAACCATAAAACAACTTGAACGCGGGCGGTATTACATCCAGGCCGAGCGGCAGATACTGAGCGGGAAGCTTGAAATCACACGCAGCGGCGATGGCTGGGTGGTGCTTGAAGAAGGCGACGACGTTTACATACCCGCCGAGCGCCTGGGCAGGGCACTGCACCGCGACCTTGTGCGGGTAAAGGTGCGCGGCAAACGTGGAAACAGTTCTCCGACAGGCGAAGTTATCGAGGTATTGGAAAGGCATCGCGGGCCTTATGCAGGAATCATCCGCATCCAGGGGCAACGCATGCTGCTTGAATCGCGCGACAAACACCTGCACTATGCCATCGGCCTGAGCGACAAGCCGGATAAGCGCTTGCGCGGTCTGAAGGCGGTGGTGGAAATAACAGGATGGGAACCGGGAGACAAGTTCCCCCAAGGCCGCCTGATGCATATCCTCGGCGAGCCCGGTGAAAACGAAACCGAAATGCACGCCATTGTGGCTGAATTCGGCTTCCCCCTCTCCTTCCTGCCGGCCACCGAAGCGCATTCCGAAAAGATTTCCGAAAGCATACCGGCAGGTGAAGCAGCACGCCGCCGCGATTTCCGCGATATCCTGACCTTTACCATCGACCCGGTGGATGCCAAAGACTTCGACGATGCCATCAGCTTCAGGCGCATCGACGCCGACCGCGTGGAAATCGGTGTACATATCGCCGATGTGGCCCATTATATCGAAGACGGCGACCCGATCGACCTCGAGGCGGCCCAGCGTGCAACTTCCGTCTATCTGGTAGACCGCACCATTCCGATGTTGCCCGAGAAACTCAGCAACAACCTGTGTTCGCTGCGTCCCAACGAAGACCGGCTGGCGTTTGCTGCTGTCTTTGAACTCGACAATGAAGCAAAAATCGTATCGCGTTGGTTTGGCCGGAGCATCATCCACTCCCGCCGGAGGTTTACGTATGAAGAAGCACAGGAAGTGCTGGAAACCGGGCAAGGCGACCATGCCGAAGCCCTGCTGCACGTCAATACCCTGGCGAAAATTCTCAACAAGCGCCGCATGGAGGAAGGTTCGGTCAATTTCGAATCGACCGAAGTGCGCTTCAAGCTCGATGCCGATGGCAAACCCCTCGGCATGGTGGTGAAAGAACGGAAAGATGCGCACAAACTGATCGAAGAATTCATGCTCCTGGCCAACCGGGAAGTAGCGGCGCTCATCCACCGCAAAAACATAGAAAGCGGGCGGCATCCATTCGTGTATCGCGTGCATGATGAGCCGCAGGGCGAGAAGCTAATGGACCTCATGCTGATGTGCAAGAAGTTCGGTCACAGCCTGCAGGCCGACAACGAAAAAGTACTCAAGCGCAGCCTGAACACCCTGATGGACCGCATCAAAGGAAAGCCTGAAGAACCCCTGCTCCAGAACATGGCCATTCGCAGCATGGCCAAGGCCGTGTATACCGGTCAGAAAACATCGCATTTCGGTCTCGGGTTCAGCCATTATACCCATTTCACCTCTCCCATACGCCGCTATCCGGATCTCCTGGTGCACCGTTTGTTGGGGTATTACCTCAACGACCGCGAGAAAGAAGCCGGTTATTCATCTGCCCGCATTGAGCAATTGGCCAAGCACAGCAGCAATATGGAACAGCAGGCAGCCGAAGCTGAACGCGCTTCTGTTCGCTATAAGATGGCCGAATACCTGGAAGGACAAGTTGGCCAGGTGTTCGACGGCATCATTTCCGGCCTCACGGATTGGGGCATTTACGTGGAATTGACCGATAACAAATGCGAAGGCATGGTGCGGCTGCAATCGCTCCGCAACGACCGCTACAGCTTCAGCGAGAAAGACTATGCCATTGTCGGTGCGCGAACCAAGCAGCGCTATGTGTACGGACAGCCTGTAAAAGTGCGTGTTAAAGGCGCAGACAAGGAAAAACGACAAATTGATTTTTACCTGATTGAAGCATGAGTCAACTCGAAAAACATACCCTGCTATTTACTGAATACCTCGCTGCAAATCCATTCCACGGCAAGCCTGAGACCCTTTACGAACCCATGAATTACATCATGGAGCTAGGCGGCAAGCGCATACGCCCCGCCCTCGTCCTCCTGGCTGCCGAAAGCGCCGGTGGCAATGCAGAGGCAGTATTGCCCCTGGCCTTGGGCATCGAAACCTTTCATAACTTTTCGCTGCTCCACGACGACATTATGGATGCAGCTCCGTTGCGCCGTGGCAAGCCTACCGTGCACAAGAAGTGGAACGAAGCCGCAGCCATTCTCGCTGGCGACAATATGCTGGTTGAGGCAACCCGGCTCATGGCCGTGCATGGCGACCGGGAAGGCCATATTCTCGAATTCTTTCTCCAGACCGCTCGGGAGGTATGCGAAGGCCAACAATTGGACATGGATTTCCAGCAGCGCGACGACGTAAGTGAAGCAGAATACCTGGAAATGATTCGTCTGAAAACAGCTGTTTTGCTGGGCTGCGCCATGTATGCAGGTGCCGTTGCTGTTGGGGCGGCAGAGGCCAACGCAGCCAAAATGTACGATTTCGCCATCGATGCCGGAATGGGTTTCCAGCTTCAAGACGATCTACTCGACACTTTCGGCGACCCGGCCTTCACCGGAAAACAAGCCGGCGGAGATATCCTGGCGGGAAAGAAAACCCTGCTTTGGATTGAAATGTGGGCCAACGCCAATCAGGAGGAACGAACAGCGATTGAGCAACTGATGGCCGATAACGATGAAGCGCGCAAAGTAACTGGCATCCGTGAGCTTATGACCCTAACAGGCGCCGAAGCCCGTGTGCGCGAACTGAGCGAATCTTATTTCCAAGAGGCGGCATCACTTTTGCAGGAACTGGACAGCGAAGGCCTCAATATGGCCGGACCTTCTGAATTGCTCGCCTTCCTGCGCGGGCGCCAACATTAAAAAACGACCATGAAAAAACTGCTGTTTTCAATTCTGCTCTTCAGCTTTTCTATGAGCGTCCGTGCCGATACAATCGACTATTGGCATATCCATTACAACGGGCACGAAGCGGCGGTTTTTCACCAATACAAACACCCTGAACTTAACCTCGCCCGGATGGACGTTGCAGCCAACGACAGCATCAGCCTGCGCTACTTCAGGGATACGCCATGCGAAGACTGCGAAACCAGGCTGGTATTGCAAGTCGGCGACAGCAGTATGATTTTGGGTCGCGGCCGCGGAACCTTTCAGCCTGTGCATTTCAAGGTGAACCAACTGTTGCAGACAGGGCAAGAGGTGTTGCATATATGGTATGAAGAAGGTGCGGTACCCGACCCGCGAAGGCGCCTGGTCATGGTGATCAATTTGCGTTGACCGCGATAGCAGCCAATATTCCGATTGGGTTTTCAATTTAAAGAGACCCAACTTTGCTGCATGCAAGCCAATTATGTCAGTGCCGATGAGGCGGTAAGCCACATCCAATCCGGTCAAAGAGTTTTTGTGCAGGGAAGCGCAGCCACGCCTTTGCATTTGTTGCATGCACTGGCCCGTCGTGCGCCTGAGCTGCACAAGGTTGAAATTGTCTCCATTACCACACTTGGAGACATGGGCATTCCCCATCCCGGTTATCCTGAGAGTTTTTACTTCAATTCATTGTTTGTTTCTGCCAATGTACGGGAAGCTGTCAATGATGAGCGCGGTGATTATGTACCTGTTTTCCTCAGCGAGATCCCCCGCCTATTCGATCAGCAGATCTTGCCGTTGGATGTTGCCCTGGTGCATGTTTCCCTACCCGACAAACATGGGTATTGCTCCTTGGGTGTTTCAGTCGACATCGCCCGCAGCGCCGTAAAAAACGCGCGCTATGTCATTGCCCAGGTAAACGAGCATATGCCGCGCACCCACGGCGACGGCATCATTCACCTGCGCGAAATCCATGCCCTCGTAGAGGCACATGACTCCCTGCCTGAGATAGACTACGGCGCCAAGCTGGGATCGGCAGAACGCGCCATCGGCCGCCATGTGGCTTCCCTGATAGAAGACGGTTCGACCCTGCAGATGGGAATCGGCGCCGTGCCGGATGCGGTTTTACAGGAATTGCAAAACCACCGCGATCTGGGAGTGCATACCGAAATGTTCTCCGAAGGACTGATCGACCTGATGGAAAAGGGCATCATCAACAACCGCTTCAAGAAGAAACACCGCCGGAAAGTGGTTAGTTCGTTCGCCGTTGGCGGTAAACGATTGTATGCATATATCGACGACAATCCGGAATTTGCTTTTCTGGAAATCGATTATGTAAACAATCCCTACGTTATTGCCAAAAACCCACGGGTAGTGGGCATCAACAGTGCCATTGAAATTGATATCACCGGCCAGGTTTGCGCCGATTCAATAGGCACTTATCAGTATTCTGGCGTTGGCGGACAATTGGATTTTATGCGTGGTGCTTCTTTGTCTGAAGGTGGAAAACCCATCATCGCTATGCCTGCTTCAACCGGGAAAGGACTTTCCCGCATTGTACCTGTCGTGAAACCCGGAGCAGGCATTGTGACTACCCGCGCGCATGTGCATTATGTGGTAACAGAACACGGCATTGCCTATTTGTTCGGAAAAAATCTCAGGCAACGTGCTTATGCTTTGCTGGACATTGCAGATCCGCAACACCGGGAATCACTCGAAAAGGAAATTTACACGCGATTCGGCAAACGTTAAGCGCTAATGCTGCGTTTAACCCGAATCGTGCACTAGAAAATGTCAGGAGGGTCGAAAGTCCACTCCTATAGCTATCAGGACGGAAATTGGAGAGAGAGTATATTGGCTCCGAGGTTGGAAATAGCTGATGAGACACCGAATCCGAAAGGAATGGTGCTTGGGTGGAACGAGGTGAGATGGGTTGGGATGGACTTGTGGCGGGAGTTGGCAGGTGATTTCGCCCTTGGGTGAACGGGAAAACCAGATTAGTCGGAAGCGTCCACTATATACGGCAGGTTCCATGCCTTGCTGACGAACAACCCGAACATGTGTTCAACTTTCTGATTTCCACTGTAGCGGCGATTGGTGAGGTAACAGAATTCTCCTAGATAATTCCGGAGATAGCGTGAACTCACGTAATGGTGGATGCCTTCCAGGTTGCGCCTGGCATTGACTATCATGATTTCCGTGTAGCGCAATCTGCCCATATAGCGGTCATCCTCGAACCAGGGGCGCGGTCGCTTGTCGAGGCTGCGGATGCGGATATTCATTCCGGCCGGAAGCTCTTCAGGTGTCAGCGGCGTGGTTTTCCTTGGAACAGGATGGTGGTGGTTATACGGGAGGTCTTTCAGTGATTCCGGTAGCATCGAAATCAATCTCAAACGCCCGCCCTGCGCGTGGATGAACCACGGATGGCTATGAGGCAATTGCAGATTCAGTCCCTTTATCTCAACCGGCATCAGCTCCAGGCCCTGTCTTTCTTCTGACTGTACCTTCAACCCTATCTTCGGAGCGGTCTTGTTGATTTCAGCTGCAGGGTCTGACTTTTCAGGTACAGCCGGAAAGTTGGTTACTCCCGCCGTTAAATGGTCCAACATCGCGTACCAATCGACCAGATCGGCCATCATCACCTTCATTTTCTGCATCATCAACCAGATGGGGCGATAGTTCCGGTGTCCCAGATGGCGCTGTACCTGCAAAGCAGAAATGGATTTCTTCTGGAAAGCAACTACACCAATCGCGTAGACCCAGTATCGGAAAGGGAGTTTCGAGTACTCCAACAGGGTTCCACTGCGCAGCGTGGTTTCAGACTGGCATTGTTTACACCGGTATCTCAGCTTTGAAGGGAGCCAGAGATGTTCACTACTGCCACAACGGTTACAGAATACACCGTGCTTATCTCTCAAGTTCTTCCACAAAAGGATGCAGCTTTCTTCGGTGTTGTAAGTTTGAATAAAAGTTAAAAAGTTCATAATCTAAAAAAGTTAGAATGAGGGTGCAATATAGGCGCAAAACCAATCCCTGCAAAGGACCATGGACGGCTTGCGCCTAATCTGGCCCAAAATTATACGCTTCTAAACGTTTAACTATACCTTTATAAGCACCACAAACAACTCAATCCCCACTCCTTCCTCGTCTCCACTCCCCCTCGTCCCATGTCGCGCATCTGAATTCCGCCATGGAGTCAATCTCCCATCCCGACAACCTTCGGAACAGACACTACCCAAACGAAACACAACAGATCTCTATTGGAAAACCCAATAACTATCTTTCACTTCCGGCTCTCTCTTCATTCCGAGCCCGAGTAAATTTTCTAATGCATGATTTGGGTTTATCATTCCGCTTACCGTCAATTTCATTGACGTTTCGGCCATTAATAGATTTTCAACACAGCCCCGCTTAAGTCCAGAATTTACTTTCCGGTGATACAATCGGGACTGTATCATTACCGCAACTGTCATTGGTCAGGCCCTAGCGTAAGGCTTTTCGGCTTTTTTTGTGGTCCGCACATTCCGCTATATGATGAACCACACCCAAACTATACTGTTGCCAACCGATTTCTCCGAGCATGCTTTGCAGGCATCCCGTTTTGCCCTGGGCCTTTTCAGGCGTGCGGAGGTCAGATTTATCCTTTACCATTGTTTCATGCCCTTTCAGGGAAGTTTTGCCGGTAGTCAGGCAGATCGCGATAACAAAGCCGAAATGAAGCAATTGATGAGCCGGCTGCATGGGCTTCGGCAAAAGCTGGCGCATGAATTCCCTGAAGCCGGTATCGACTTGAAGGTTGACAAAGGCGTTGAGAGCCGGCGCATCGTTGCCTGGTCCAAAAAACAACCCTTTGCCTTGATCGCCATGGGCACCAAAGGTGCTGGCGGATTAAAAGAAAAACTCCTGGGCAGTGTTACAGCCGACGTTATTGCCGGTTCTGCCTGTCCGGTTTTGGCTGTTCCACCCAACCTCGAGCCCAAACCATTCCAACGCGTGCTGATGCCCACAGAATTCAGGTTGGAAGATCTGGAGGCTGCGCATTTCCTGTCTGAATTACCTGCCAGCGAAGGCATCTCCTTTCAATTCATCCATATCGGCAGCCATACCCGGCCCGACCGGCAACAGCAGCGCAAAGCCGCCACCTTTCAGGCGGCCATTGCCGGTATATTGCCAGGCAGGGAAACCCATTTTTCATGGCATACCGGCGAAATGCCTGAAAACAGGATTCTGGAAATCAGTGAATCCACCCAACCCGATCTCCTGCTTATGACAACCTACCGCCGGCTCGGCTTATTTGACAACCTCTTCAAACCCAGCACGACGCGGAAAGTGGCCCACCACACGCGCATTCCGTTGCTTGCATATCCGGTAACCTAAGAATAGCGACAGATGGAGAAGGAACTTGCAAGCGCATGGCATACCCTCAGCAGAGAGGAATGTCTACAAGCACTGAATAGCCAACGCTCGGGGCTCAGCGCCGAGGATGCCGGGAATCGCCTGCTGCGATATGGTGCGAACCGCATTCAGGAACGCAGGCGTGTGCCGCCCTGGAAAATGTTCCTGCTGCAGTTCACCGACTTCATGATTCTGGTGCTGATAGCGGCTGCTGTATTGTCCGGCTTCCTTGGCGACCTTACAGATGCCTGGATCATCCTGGTGATTGTTCTGTTGAATGCCATTGTAGGTTTTATACAGGAATACCGCGCTGAAAAAGCCATCGACGCATTGCGCAAGCTTGCAGAGGTGCAGGCGTTGGTCATGCGCGACGGAATCAGCGCTCCCATTCCATCTAACCAACTGGTACCCGGCGATATTGTGTTGCTTGAAGCAGGGTTTTCAGTACCGGCCGATCTGCGCTTGCTTGAGACATACAGCCTGAAAACCGACGAATCGGCGCTCACCGGCGAATCGGTTTCGACCGACAAGGATGCAAGTTTTCAAGGAACTGCGTCTATGTCGCCCGGCGATCGCATCAACTCGGCATTCAAAGGCACATTGGTAACGCACGGTCGCGCACTTGGACTGGTGATAGAAACCGGAATGCAAACGGAGCTAGGCCGCATTGCCGGTATGCTGCAAGGCGAAGACCTCGACACGCCGCTGAAAAAGCGAATGGCCGATTTTGGCCGGAAGCTTTCCTACCTGATTCTACTGATTTGCGGCGTGCTTTTCGGCGTTGGCCTGCTACGCGGTGAAGACGCCATGCAAATGCTGCTGCTTGCTATCAGTCTGGCCGTGGCAGCCATTCCCGAAGCCATGCCTGCCCTAATAACGGTTGCCCTGGCACGCGGCGCCGCCCGCCTTGTGAAGGAACAAGTGTTGATTCGCAAACTGCCCGCCGTTGAAACCTTGGGCTCGGTGACCTATATCTGCAGCGACAAAACAGGCACCATCACACGCAACCGGATGGAACTCACGCGCGAAGAACGCCGGGGTGAAACACCTGCGGGAATGCCCTTCCATCCCTGGCAAATGATTGCCGCGCTGAACAGCGATGTAAGGGTGGATGAGCACGGCGAACTCAGCGGTGACCCTACGGAAACCGCGATCATCAGGTATGCTTTCGATCAACTCGGTGCGGAAAAATTCCAACAATTGTACAACGAGCATCCCCGCCTGGGCGAGCTGCCATTCGACAGTCAGCGGAAGCGCATGAGCACCATGCACCGGATTGATGGCGCCAATTGGCTGCTGGTGAAAGGTGCTTCAGAAGCCATCGCAGGTAAATTGTCCAGCCAGGAAGAAAGGAACTACTTATTATCTGCCAGTGAAGCCTGGGCGAAGGAAGGACTCCGTGTGCTGGCGTTCGCCTACCGCAAATTGCCCGAAAGTGGTTTAACAAGCGATACGGAAGCCATGGAATCGGAACTCAGGCTGGCGGGAATGGCTGCCCTGCTCGACCCGCCGCGACCTGAAGTAATCGAGTCGATACAGGCTTGTCGCAGTGCCGGTATACATCCGGTGATGATAACCGGCGACCACCCGGAAACCGCCCGTGCCATTGCCCGGGCTACCGGCATTGCCTTGCCGGGCGATGAATTGGTTACCGGTGCTGAACTGCTGCATATTTCAGACAAGGAGCTGGAAGTACGTGCCGCGCATATCAGTGTCTATGCCCGGGTTTCACCCGAACAAAAACTTCGCATTGTGAAAGCCTTGCAGAAGAACGGGCATTTTGTCGCGATGACCGGTGATGGCGTTAACGATGCACCTTCACTCAAAGCCGCAGATATCGGCGTGGCCATGGGCATCAGCGGAACGGATGTGAGCCGCGAAGCAGCGCACATGATCCTGCTCGACGACAATTTCGCCACCATTGTAAAGGCCGTGCGCGAAGGCCGGCGTATCTACGACAATATCCGGCGCTTCGTGAAGTATATCCTCACCTGCAACAGTGCCGAAATCTGGACGCTCTTCCTCGCTCCCATCCTTGGAATGCCCAATCCATTGTTGCCGGTCCATATACTTTGGATTAACCTGGTTACCGATGGCTTGCCCGGTCTGGCACTGGCAAATGAAAAAGCCGAAGCCAACGTCATGGAGCGGCCTCCCCGCCCGCCCGGGGAAAGTCTCTTTGCCGGTGGAAATGCCTTTCACATTCTTTGGGTTGGCTTGTTTATGGCGGCGCTGACACTTGGCACCCAGGCCTGGAGCCTGGCGCAGGAAGGCATGCATTGGCAAACCATGGTCTTCACCGTGCTTTCGCTCAGTCAGCTCGGGCATGTGTTGAGTATTCGCTCCGAGCGCACTTTCCTCTATAAACAAGGATTATTAAGCAACAAACCGCTTATCGGTGCCGTGGCTTTGACCTTTGTGCTGCAACTCGGCGTCATCTATTTGCCGGCAGCACAGGAGATTTTCCGGACTGAAGCACTAACCTGGCAGGAATTGCTGATTTGCGTCGGGGTTTCAGCCATACTATTCCATGCCGTAGAACTCGAAAAATGGCTGCGTGTGCGCAAGGAAAGCAGGGAAAGTGCCTGATTGTGCACAATTAACACAAGGGAATCCCGCTCGAAATATGCATCTTTGCACTTCCGTTTAACTCAACGGATATACTCTGTACCTGCTCTTAGGATCTTGCAGCCGCCTAGGCCGCCAAACATTCGGGCACTTACGGAACCCGAATAAAACTCTATGGCAAAATCCAAAAGCACCTTTAACAAAAAGCAAATCGCTGACAAAAAGCGCAAAAAGCAAAAAGAGAAGCTTGAAAAGCGTCTCGACAAAAAGCACCAGGAAACTGCATCTTTCGAAAGCATGATCATGTATGTGGACGCAGATGGTAATTTCACATCCACGCCGCCTCCGAAGCCGGAGGAAGTGGAAGAATAAACCGAATAACCGGTTTACATTCCCATTAAAAAGAACTTTTGTAGAAGCGTTTGTGAGATGCTGGACATAATCGCATACACGCATAGTTGCCTGTTCACAACCAATGTCCCTGGCTTTTAAGGCCGGAAGGCTGGCATCAGATAGGATCCGCGTCCTTCAAAAAAGGAAGCTGCCGGCGGTAAAGCGCCAGTTTTTCGGCATCCGCTTCAGCATGTAAAACCGTCTCTTCTCCTTCTCCTGCAAAGCGCATCCGGCTGCCATCAGGGCCGAAGAATGCGCTGTGCCCGGTGTGCGGTATGCCATTGCCATCGTTACCGACACGGTTCACACCGGCTACATAACATTGGTTTTCGACGGCGCGGGCCGGCAACAAGACATCCCAATGGGCGATGCGCGCTTGCGGCCAGTTGGCTACATACAGCGCAAGGTCGTATTCGCCCCGGTTGCGGATCCAGACTGGAAAGCGGAGGTCGTAGCAGATGAAAAGTGCAATGTTCCAGCCTTCAAAAGACACGATACGCTTTTCCTCACCAGCCTTATAATGTCGGTTTTCCTTGCCCAGCGAGAACAGATGGCGCTTGTCGTACCATTCCTGCCTGCCGTCGGGAAACACAAACCAGCAGCGGTTGGTATATCCGTTTTCAGCTGCCCACATGGTACTTCCACACACGGCAGCTCCGGTTTCTGCAGCCCATTGCTGCATGGCATTCAGGCTTTTTTCACCTGCTTCAACGGCGAGTCGTTCAGGATCCATCGAGAATCCGGTAGAGAACATTTCAGGCAATACAATCAGCCTGGTTTCCAATGGCAATACCAAGGCTTCCAAATGCCGGAGATTAGCATCTATGTCTTCCCAGGCAAGCTCGGCCTGCACGAGAGAAATAGACAGGTTTGGATTGGATGGGTTCATGATTGAATAGCCAACAATGCCCTGGCAGCTTTTTCGAGGGTATCTTCGGTTTTGGCGAAACAGAAGCGCAATACCTTGTGATCCGTTTTGTCGTGGTAGAAGACTGAAACAGGCACGGAAGCGATTCCGGCCTCGATGGTCCAGCGCCGGGCAAGTTCCACGTCGCCGTCCTGGCTCAGTTTGTCGTACGCCAACAGCTGAAAATAAGTACCCTGGCAAGGCAGGAGTTTAAATGTGCCGCCTTTGAGCATCTGCCGGAATAAATCGCGCTTTTTCTGGTACATGGGCGACACTTCTTCCCAGGCATTCCCCTCCTGCATGTACGCAGCCAGGGCGTGTTGGATAGGCGTATTGGCCGCAAAAGCCATATACTGGTACACCTTGCGCAAGGCTGCCGTAAGGTTTTCAGGCGCCAGTACATAACCGGTCTTCCAGCCGGTGGTATGGTAGGTTTTGCCGAAGGAGCCAACGATGAAGCTACGCCGGGCCAGCTTGGGGAAACGTGCCACACTCTGATGTTCGATCCCGTCGAAAAGGATATGCTCGTACACTTCATCGCTTAGGATCAGGATATCGGTGTCTTCCACCAACTTTTCCAATTTCAGCATATCGGCGGCGCTGAGAATGGTACCGGTCGGATTATGCGGCGTATTGATGATGATCATCCGGGTGCGGTAATTGATCAGCTTCCGCATTTCCTGCCAGTCGATCTGGTAATTCGGTGGCCTGAGCTTGTGGAATACCGCCTTGCCGCCGTTCATTTCAACAGCGGGGATATACGAATCGTAAGCCGGTTCGACGATGATCACTTCATCGTCTTCCTTCACAACGGCGCTGATGCATGCGTAAAGCCCGAGCGTTGCACCCGGCACTATGGTGACTTCGGTATCCGGATTATACACAGCCGAGTAACGTTGTTCGGCGAGTATAGCCACTTGCTCGCGCAGGGCCATGATTCCCGGCATGGGCGCATATTGGTTGTGCCCGTCGCGCATGGCTTTTTCAACGAGGTCGATAAGCCGCGGAGAACAAGCAAAATCCGGGAAGCCCTGTGCCAGGTTGATGGCATTGTGTTCGCGGGCCAGGGCAGACATCGTAGCAAAAATCGTCGTGCCTGCCGAAGGTAGTTTCGCAGGGAGGTTTCCTTCAAAATGCATTATTACAAAAGTAAAGGAGCGGCTGAGCGAAATTTGCAGCGTGGAAAAATCGCTGCGTTTGTTGGTGAGTGGCCGGGTGCAAAAAGTGGGATACCGCGAAGCTTGTAAATATGAAGCTTCTGAACTAGGACTTGTCGGGTGGGTGCGCAATCTCAGCGATGGCCGCGTTGAATTGCAGGCCTGTGGCGACACAATTGCGCTTGAAAAACTCCGCGCATGGTGTGGTAAAGGCCCTTGGCTGGCCCGGGTAATCGAAGTGCAGGAGACTCAGGTGGAAGCCCCCTGCACAGACAACACTTTTCGCGTACTCAGGTAGGCGGGCTTAATCTTCATCCCGCACGAGCAACAGAATGGCCTGATGCGGAACGATGACATATTTCTCTTTATTGAATTCGATTTCCCATGCATTGCGCTGCAGGTACACAGCCAAATCTCCGGCGGCTGCCTCCAGCGGCATGTACTTAACCCCGCCGCTGCCAGGTTTCCAACTCTCGTCCGGATCTTCCTGAGCCGGCAGGGCATATCCGGGACCGCTGCGGATCACATAACCGCTCTGCAGTTTTTCCTGTTCTTCAACACCAGGAGGTAAAAACAATCCTGAGCCCGTCTTGTCGCGCGGGGCCCTTGGCTTAATCAGCACCTTGTCGCCAACGACAATCAGACGTTTGAGTGCTTCGGCATCGAGTTGCAAAGACATGGGCCGCGAAAATAATTCCAAACCAGCCATGCTAATTTTTCGCTTTTGCTCATTTCGTCGTCTGTTGCCGTGCCTGCATTGTGTAAATTTGTGCCGTTAAGCATTCATGATTTACCGCTTCAAAGTCTGGTTCGAAGAAGATGAAGATATCGTGCGCTGGGTCGATATCAAACCTTCCAATACCTTCCTTCAGTTCCATGAGATCATCCAGGACGCCATTTCTTTCGACAAGAAAGAACCGGCTTCTTTTTATCTATCAGACGACAACTGGAAGAAACGGATGGAAATCATTCTGATGGACATGGGAATGGACGATGAGAATGCCGACCCCAAGCCGCTGATGAAAGACAGCCGCATGCGCGATTTCATCAACGACCCGCATCAGCGCTTCATTTACGTATACGACTTCCTCCAGATGTGGACGCTGTACTGTGAGCTTGTGCAGATACTCGACGAAGAAAATGGCAAGTCTTATCCTTCCATTTTCCGTTCCATCGGCAAGGCGCCACGCCAGCACGAAGGCTCGAATCGCTTCAAAATTGTCGATGATGCCGAATTCGAAGAACTCGCAGCCAAGATGATTGCCAACCGCAAGCCCACAGCGGCTCCCGATGAAGAACTGGTGATGGACGACGGTTCAGACGACGACGATGAAGACGACGATGAGTTCGGCTTCGGCGACGACGACGATTACGATGCCGGCGACCTGACCGATTTCCACGAAGACGAAGGCCCGAAAGCCTGATCCCGGCTATGCCTCCGAAGCCGCTGCTGCTCGTCGTTGCCGGGCCCACTGCTTCGGGTAAGACCGACCTGTCCATCCGCCTGGCGGAGCACTTCAACACCGAAATCATCAATGCCGATTCCCGTCAGGTTTACCGCGAACTGAAAATCGGTTCCGCCCCGCCCTCGGCCGATGAACTTGCCTTGGTTTCTCACCATTTTGTAGCTGAACGCAACTTAAATGAAACCTGGACAGCCGGTGACTTTGAAATTGAAGCCCTGCAGCGCCTGCAACATATTTTCCAAAAACGGAATGTGGCCATACTCAGCGGCGGCACCGGCTTGTATATCCAAGCCCTGTTGAACGGAATAGACACGCAGGAGGCCAGCGATCCATCTTTGCGCGAAGAAATAGCCCAATGGAGCCCGGCTTACCGGCTGGAACGCCTCACTGCGCTCGACCCGGATGCGCCGGCCATGATCGACACCGCCAACCCACGCAGGGTCCAACGCGCGCTCGAGCTGGTCATCAGTCAGAACAAACCGCTGCGCGCAATCTGGCAGGGAGAACCGAAAGAACGTCCGTTTGAAGCAGTGAGCTTTGTACTAGCACCTGCGTCCGATTGGCTCAGGGAGCGCATCAATACCCGCATCGACTTCATGCTTGCCGCCGGCCTTGAAGCTGAAGCGCGCGCACTCCTGCCCTACCGGAAGCACAGCAGCATGCAAACGGTGGGTTACCAGGAGTGGTTTCCGTTTTTCGACGGAACCTATGACCGCGACGAAGCAATTCGGCAAATCAGGCAGCATACCTGGCAATACGCCCGCCGCCAGCGCACCTGGCTGCGCAACCGGCTGCAAGGGATAATCATCGAACCCTTGAAAACAGAAGCCCGGATGGACATTATCTTGCGCCACCTTTCAGACAAACATGGAATTTGATATCAGCAGTGCAACCCTACTCGGGTTATTCACGCTCACCTTACTCGAAGTAATCCTCGGCATCGACAACGTCATCTTCATCAGCATCCTTGCGGGCAAATTGCCCAAAGAACACCAGAAGCGCACTCGGCGCAACGGACTGATGATCGGCATGGTGGTGCGTATCATCATGTTGCTGGGTATTTCCGTGATCCTGGCACTCAAAGAGCCGCTGGTTGATTTGTTCGGCGAATCGTTTTCCGGCAAAGACCTGGTGCTCCTGATCGGCGGTATCTTCCTCATATTCCAAAGCGTACGCGAAATCCACCACAAGATGGAGATAAAAGAAGAAGACCGCTTTGGCGAAAAGACCAAGGCTGTTGGTCAGGTGATGCTGCAATTGCTCCTGCTGAACTTCGTCTTTTCCATCGACTCGGTGATCACTGCAGTCGGCATGGTAAAGGAGTTGTGGGTGATGATTACCGCCGTCCTTTTGAGCATGCTGGTGATGTTGCTGGCAGCAGGACCAATCGCAGGATTTGTTGAAAAGCATCCATCTGTGAAGATTCTGGCATTGAGCTTCCTGATTCTCATCGGTGTTTCGCTGATTGCAGAAAGCATGCACGCCCACCTCGACAAAGGCTATATCTATTCTTCTATGGCTTTTGCTTTCGGCGTTGAACTGATCAACCTGCGCACCACGCGCAGCAAGACGCACTGAGTTCTTTCAGAACTTCAGCACCCTGCGGGCAGCCCCGTTTCCGGTTCCAAGGAAATAGCAACCCGGTTTCAGGCCTTCCAACGATATCCGCGCCGAAATGCCGGCCGGAATGGTATATGTGCGCATGGTCCGACCTGCTGCGTCGTACAAATAGAGTTCAAAAGGCCGCGCATGCCTGGGGAAACCAAGTTCCAGCCATTCTCCTGCAGGTTGGGGGAAGATGTGAAACCCTTCCAGGCCTGCAGTTTCAGAAGCGCTCATCACCTGTGAGGGCAGTTTAAATCCGGCAACGCCATCGTCGAGCAGATTGGCTTCGCCCTGGATGGCATCGGCACCCAAACCGCGGCGCGCGAATACTTCCCAGATCATATCGGCATGCGCGGCACCGTTGAGCAGGCTGTCGGCCAGCAGTATGGCATTGCGACCATCCACAAAACCCGGATTGCAGGGTTGCAGTTTCATGGCTTCGAGCACCAGTTGCATGCAGCGCATATTGCCAGAACGCAGGTCGCGGCAGCGGATATCCATCCCATAGCGTTCGATGAACTTCCAATGCAGATCCCACAGCATGGAACACCATACGGTGCCGATATCGTGCATGCCGGAACGGCCGGTGCTTACCGCATTCACCACGTCGCCGTAGGTAAGCGGATTGAGCTGCATATTGGTGGTGTATGGATAGCGGCGCAACCCAGACTCCTTGCCCGAAATGAATGCGCCCACACCGCGCGGTTTTTCTGCTTTATCGCCTGCTTGCTGGGTAAAGGCCAGTGCATAATAATCGCTCCAGCCCTCTCCCATCTGCTCGCTGGCAGACAACACACCCAGCCCAACCGTATGCGGTCCGCAGGTTAGCCGGATGGAAACACCGTGGGCGTATTCATGTGCGACCACACCGAGATCGAGACCTGCATCCGGGCGGGAACCTTTGATCAGCGAATCGCGCACGAAACCTTCGGCCGCACCCGTATTCATCGCCATTTCAAAACGGTCTGATGCGTCTTTACCCAGGCTGTAGACGGGAATCTTCAGTCCGGTACCTTCATTGGTGGTCAGCACTGTTCCATTCCCTGAAGACTCCAGGATGATCAGTCCGACCACGCCGGTTCTACGCGCCATTCTCGCTTGTTGGGCCGGAGTGCATTGCGCGTTTCTGCGCACCACGGCCCAGCAGCCGGGCATATAAGATGCATTGATATAGGGTTTGCAGCCGTATTTACCCTGTGCCAGGTCGCCGTCATCGGCCCAGCGAAAACGCCTGCCGTACAGCACGCCGGTGTCGGGATATGAAAATGCAGCCATCCGGGCCGGCAAGCGCATGCGGTGTTCCGGCGGATAAGTCACTTCCAGCCAGGTATTGGCTGCATCGTTGCGGTAAGTAAAAAATTGCATCCGCGATACATTGCCTTCTGAGGCAACACCCATATTGGCGTTGTTGATACCGGAGCCGTCAAGTGCGTCTACCCAAACCGGGTCGCGGCCATTGCCACCGCGTCCGTAATTGTTTTGTTGGAAATTGCCCGCCTTCTCGTCGAAGCCCAGGTGCCAGAAGCGGTCGTGCAGCTCGTTCACACTGCCAAAAACCTGGCTGATGCCGAAAGCCGGAAACTGGTGCGGAACCGAGAAGAAAGGATCATAGGGGAAATCAAACTGCAGTTCAGGCCCGCCATCGGGAGAAAACCCCGGATAGTTATCGCCATCGCGGTCTTCGTATGCATAGGCATTGTTGCCGCGGGTGATGCTAAATTCAGCGCCTTGGCGGGCATCGGTATCGTGCCAACCGTAGGGCGAAGCATCCGGATCGGCCGGATTGCGCAGCCACTGCGGTGCTTGCTGCGCCAGGTTCTCCAGCGGATATGCGGCGATGCGGTAAGCCGGTTCCGGGTCTGATGGAGGTTGGCAGGAAACCTGAAGCTCCGTTCGGGCCAGAATAGTACCATTGCGCGCATCGACAAAAGTTTCGGTCCAGGCCAGCGATTGTGCATCAACAGCAAAAACTTGCAAAGCCGGAAACAGGCTGTCATGTCTGGGAAACCATGCCTTTGTGATGTATACGCAGGAATCGTGCGCTGCGTAGGGCAAGTGCAAAGGCGTGTTGTGATGGATGAGGCAGGCTGCGGAGGCAATCACGGGCGCCGAAGGGAACTCCACGGTGTACATGCGGTGCAGAGGCCGGAATGCGGAGTGGAAGCTGCGCAGTTCGCCGTTGGCATCCCAATGTGCGCCGCTGTGGGTAAGGGCTACCGGAATACCGCGGTATTGCTGCAGTAGCCAGGCATGGCCGGGTAGGTTCTGGCGGGAAGACTGAAAATCGGTAAAGACGAGGGATTGGATATCGGCGGCACTCCAGCCCTGTTGCAGGAGTTTGGTTTGGATGGCACGGCGCAGGAGGCTGCTGTCGTTGTATTTCGGTGCAGGTTGCTGGGCCTTCAGGACGGCAGGCAAAAGAGCAAGCAGGACGACAAGCAGAAACCGCATAGTACAAATGTAGGCCGCAAGCGGAAAACGCCGGCGGATATAAACAGCTAAACGCCTGAAGATGTGCGTTTTTTTAACCGGTTTGCGTTTGGTAGCCGAAACAGGTGGATGAAAGCCTTTCCATAAAAAAAAGCCGCCCCGACAATCGGAACGGCTAACCGGCAGTATGGTTATTATTGAGAAGCTCAGGCTGTTGCGCCTTCGTCTTCTGTTTCAGCGATTTGCGAATTCTTCTTCACGCTTTCGATGCCGTTGTCGCGGCCCGACTCGGTGGCGTATTGCTGGCTGGTTCCAATCACCTGACCATTGGTAGCTTTCAGGTTGAACATGAATTTGCCACCTGCGGTTTCCTTCTTCTCGTAGCGTGCATCTTCTGCGCCGTTGCGCTTCACGCTGTCGATGCCGTTGAGGCAGCTTTCCTTGCTTTTGTAACCTTCGCTGCCGAGAATGGCTTCGCCGTTGCTGGCGGTAAGGCGGAAATAATGTTCTCCGTTCTTGCCGGTGTACACTTCGAATTTGGGATGTTTGGCCATAGAAGTCAGTAATTTTATCGGGGTAAAAATAACCCTTTCCTATTTGCAGCGCATGAAGTTACGGGGAAAGCCACCCACTATTTTTCCACTTTTTTATTTTCCCAGGGCTTGCGCAGCAAGCTTGCTTTGATTATTTTGATAGCAGTTAATTGTCAAATTACTTATCATGGAAAGAAGTATCGCGCACATGGACCTGGACACATTTTTCGTGAGTGTCGAGCGCTTGCAGAACAGCAGCCTGGAGGGCAAGCCGGTGATCATTGGCGGACAGAGCAACCGGGGGGTGGTGGCCAGTTGCAGTTACGAGGCCCGGGCTTACGGCGTCAGCAGCGCCATGCCGATGAAGACCGCCCGGCAGCTGTGTCCGCATGGCGTGTATATCCGCGGCGATAGCGGCTTGTACAGCAAGTATTCGAACCTGGTGACGGATGTAATCCGCGATACGGTGCCGCTGTACGAGAAATCGAGCATCGACGAATTCTATCTCGACCTGAGCGGGATGGATCGTTTCTTTGGCTGCCTGCGCATCGCGGCCGACCTGAAGGAGCGCATCAAGCAGGAAACAGGCCTGCCCATATCCTTTGGCTTATCGGTGAACAAGACCGTCAGCAAGGTAGCCACCGGCGAGGCCAAGCCCGCAGGGCAGCTGCAGATCGGGCGCGGCACGGAGAAAGGCTTCCTCGCCCCGCTGTCCGTGCGCAAAATCCCGGGCGTGGGTGCCGAAACCTACAAGACGCTGCGCACCCTTGGCATCGAGAAAATCCTTACCCTGCAGGAAATGCCTTCCGAACTCATGGAACGCACCCTGGGTAAGAACGGCATCGATATCTGGAAGAAAGCCCAGGGCATCGACAACAGTCCGGTGCTCGCCTGGCACGAGCGCAAGAGCATCAGTTCGGAGCGCACCTTCGACCGCGATACGATCGATGTGGCGAAACTCAAGGGCATCCTGGCCGCCATGACCGAAAGCCTGGCCTACCAGCTCCGCAAGGGCGGCAAACTCACCCAATGCGTTACCGTGAAGGTGCGCTACAGCGATTTCAATACCCATACCCTGCAACAGCGCATCGCCTACACTTCGGCCGACCACCACCTCATCCCGAAAGTGAAGGAAATGTTCGACCGGCTCTACAACCGTCGGCTGCTGGTGCGCCTCATCGGCGTGCGCTTCAGCGAACTCGTGGAAGGCGCTTATCAGATCAACCTCTTCGAAGACACGCACGAGATGATGCAGCTGTACCAGGCGATGGACCGCATCCGGAACCGCTACGGCGACCGTTCGGTAATGCGCGTCGAAGGCATGATGGCCCGCAGCATCGGCCGCGACGACAACCCTTTCGACGGCAGCGCACCGCTGCTGCTGGCAAACCGCAGAACCTGAACACCGGAAGTGAAGCAATATTTCAGACCTGGCATTTGGGTATATTTGTATACATCTATCCCTGCTCGTTCTGCCAAGCAGCCCTTGAAAGCGGAACACCACAAAACCAACCATTAAACCCGATGAACCTAATAGTCAACCCGGCGCAGACCCTGCACGTTTGCCTGATTTCGTGTATCCTTTTCAGCCTTGCGCAGGATACCAAAGCCAACGACGGCGTCTTCTATGCGCGGGGCAATCAGCTGATACCCGTAGCAGAAACCGATATCAGTGTCCGGAAAGAAATACTCAGCCTGAAAAAAGTCCGCAATCAGCACATCGAAGTCACCGTCTATTACGAATTCTACAATCCCGGCAACGCGAAAACCATTACCGTCGGTTTCGAAGCGGCTTCGCCTTCGGGAGATGTGGAAGCCGCACCGCGCCAGGGCAGGCATCCGTTCATGCGCGATTTCACCGTGAACATGAACAAGACGCTCCTGCCGTATGAAGTAGCCTTTGTGGCCGATTCGCTCTATGCCGATAAAGGAAAGGTGAAGACCATGAAGCTCGACACCTTCAAGGGAGCAACCGATGGCAATCATGTAGACTTTTTCTACGTGTACCATTTCCAGGCGCCCTTCAAAAAAGGACTCAATATCATCCGACACACCTACAGCTATGCCCTTTCCGGCAGTGTCGCCTATCACTACGATTTCGCCTACGTGCTGACGGCTGCCAATCGCTGGGCCAACAAACAGATAGACGATTTCACCCTGCTCATCGACCCGGGCGAATTCGAGACCTTCAACATCGAAAAAACCTTCTTCCGCGATTCCAGCCAATGGCTGATAAAGGGAATTGGCAAAGTCCGGGAATTGAAAGGGATGGGTGAAACATACTTTCGACCCCATGCCTTGCGCTTCCACGTACAGAAAGGTATCCTCATCTTCCGGCAGCAGAACTTCAAACCGGAAGGCGAATTGGAGGTTTTTGCGGAGAATTACGGCTACTTCTACGACTCCACCTACCTCCCCTTTTCCTATTACCAGCAAGACCGTATTGCAGAACCGGCAGACGCCTTTCGGCGCAAGGCGTTGAGGAACCTACCCTTTGCACGCCGCGGGTATGTCTTCAAAGACCGGCAGCTGGACGCTTTTTTCCGGGGTATGGACTGGTATATACCAAATCCAGGCTATCGACCCGATATAAAATTGCTAAGCGAGGCAGAAAAGCAATGGATAGCGAAATGGAAATAGCGGCTGCAGGTGTCGGTCACCGGCATATCCGGTATTCGTGCTGCAATTCTGTCCATTAGACGAAGACCGCAGGCTGCAGACTTGAAAATTCCGGGTTCTGCACGATTTTGCATCTGCATTCCCCCTATGAATCTGCACAAAACCCCTCTGCGACGCATCAAGGACGTCGGCCCTCTATTGTCTTTCACGCATAAAAACCTGCAGCCATGAAAGCCGCTGTACATACCCGTTATGGTCCGCCGGAGGTTGTGCAAATCAAAGACATCCCCAAACCCGTTCCAGGCCGCAAGGACGTGCTGGTGAGGGTGCATACGGCCACGGTGAACCGTACCGATGCCGGCTTCCGCAGCGCAGAATACTTCATTTCGCGCTTCTGGAGCGGACTCTTCAGGCCCAAACAGCAAACGCTTGGCTGCGAATTCGCCGGTGTGGTGGAAGCCGTCGGTCCTGAAGTGAGTAAATTTGCTGTCGGAGATCGGGTATTTGGCTACAATGACAGCAGTTTCGGGAGCCATGCCGAATACCTGATTGCCTCGGAAGACGGTCTCCTGGCAACGATTCCGGAAAATCTCAGTTTTGATAGTGCGGCTGCCATTATGGAAGGCGCGCATTATGCGCTTTGCGATATCCGCGCTGCCGGCATCCGCGCAGGCGAGAACGCGATGGTGTACGGTGCAACAGGCGCCATCGGTTCGGCAGCGGTTCAGTTGCTGAAGCATTTCGGTGTGCACGTAACAGCGGTTTGCCCGACACAGCATGTGGAGCTCGTGCGCAGGTTCGGTGCCGATGTGGTCATCGACTACCAGACGCAGGATTATACCCAAACCGATCGCCGTTTTGAACTCGTATTCGATGCCGTAGGGAAAAGCTCCTTTGGCATCTGCAAACCCCTGCTCAGCAAAAAAGGCGTTTACGTCTCTACCGAATTGGGCAAAGGCGGATCAAACGTATTCCTCGCCCTCATCACGCCATGGTTCAAAGGCCGCAAGGTGATTTTCCCCATACCACAGAACAACATGGAAGACTTACTCTTCCTGCGCGACCTCGCCGCCAAAGGCATCTTCCAACCCCTGATCGACCGGACGTATCCACTCGACGAGATCGTGGAAGCCTATCGTTATGTCGGAAGTGGGCAGAAGGTGGGGAATGTGTTGGTGCGGGTGGGGTAAGCGGATGGCCAGCTAAGGCAGCGACGCTACGGATAACATGACCCATACGCAAACCAGAAAAGCCCAGACTTGCCACCAGGCTCATCAGGAACCACTTTTTCACTTTTGCAGTTTTTATCCTAATTTCACACCTACTCACCCCCATGAAAACCTATAGCATTTGCCAGAGCTGTGGCTACCCGCTGAAGAAAGACAAAAAAGGCGGCGGCACGGAAAAAGATGGAAGCATCAGCCAGATGTATTGTTCAATGTGTTACGAGAACGGGGCTTTTCTCACACCTCCTGAAATAGACAACGCGCACAAGATGCAACAGTTCTGTATTCAGGAGATGAAAAAAGCAGGAATGAACGGACTGTTTGCCTGGCTCGCCACACGCCCCATTCCGCGCCTGAAAAGATGGAATCAGTAACAGGCTACCTTGCGCATACGGTGCCTTATCGCAAAAGTTGGATGGGATCCGCGGACTCCAATCCGGAGAAATCGCCTCGGGGCATGGGTGCTGCGGTGCAATGGTATACGCCCGATAATCCGCATGGTGCCTGCCCATGCAAAACGGCAACAGGCAAATCAACCTTTCTGAACCATTACCCCGTATCGTGAACATACCAAACGCCGCATCGCTTATCCATTACTTTTCCTTGCATCCGCGCCGCCTCTTCCTGCTTGACGGCATGGGCGCATTGCTCACGGCAGCAACCTTGTACGGGAGTTACAGATACTTTGATAACTGCTTCCAATTGCCGGAAGATGTATTTGCCTTGCTCTTCTTTGCGGCCCTCTGTATGGCCGTGTTTTCATTCATCAATGTTGCCAATTCACCGAATTATACTGTTTTCTCGCTGCTCTTTATCGGCACAGCGAACCGTTTGTATGCGCTGCTGACCTTTTCGATCAGCCTGACATACTACAAGGAACTCGCTGCGATTGCATTATTCTACTTTGGCGTGGAAATGCTGATTCTTGTATTGCTGAGCACAGTTGAATTCAAAGTTGCGCGCATATTGAAAACTCAGGCATCGAACATCGATAATCCGAGGTCCTAATCAGGCATTTGCAATCGCTTCAGCAACCAAACGCCCCGACAACAAGGCCGCATTGACCGAACTATTGGCGCAGGCGTCTCCGGCCAGCCAGATGCCGTTATCGCTGCGCTGCACCCTTGGCGCATAACTGATCTTCTCCTGGGTTGGCAATGCCCGAGGGATGGAATAATGATGCAGATAATGCAATTGCTCCGGATCCATACCCAAAAGGAAAGCCAGTTCCATGCGCATTTTTTCACCCAGCGCTTCGCTCCAGGCTTGTTCGCCGGTATGGGTGGCGCTGAGCAAGTGTTTTCCGGATGGGGCATAACCAGGTGCCACGGCAGACAGAAATGTAAAATTCCCTACCACGGTTTCGCGATCGGGCTGCAGGCAGAGGATTGGCTGTGGCAAAGGATTTACATCGGCTGCAAAATACACGTTCAAAACCGGCCGCCAGGTTTGACGAATTCCGCTTTGCTGCGGCAGGAAGCGATCAAATCCGCCTGTCAGAAGAACAGACGGCGCATGGAACACATCGCCGTTGGCACAGCTGACCGAGTTCTCAGTTACAGCAGTCACCTCCATTCCGGTGCGTATAGTGCCAAGAGGCAACGCACGTTGCATGGCATCGGGCAATGCTTGTATGCCACCTGCCGGCAATGCAGCATACCCTTCAGCAAACATCTTGTAGATGAAACGGAATGCGGAGGCGTCTACATGTGCAGGGTCGTCAAGGAAGATTCCTTCGAAGAATGGCCGGAAAAAACTATCGATATACGAGCTGCTGAATCCGCGTTGTTGCAGATAAGTCGCTGCGTTGGGCAAGGTATCGTCAAAGCAGGCTTCCGGTGAAATGCGCATCAACTCCTGCCTCAGTCTGAAAGTCTTCCACAGGTCGCCCAGGCTGAGCAACGGATTCATGAGTGTTGGGGCCAGAGCCGAAGGCATGCGCAAAGGATCGCCAAAGAGATACCGTTTGCCTTGATGGAAAATGAGGGCTCCGGGCAGAAATCGGTGCAGGGGCAAGCCCGCCATGGGAACAGGAAAATCCTTGCGGTTGAACTCCGGATAAGCGGTGAGCAATACCTGAAAGCCGCGGTCGAACACATAATCGCCCGTGCGGTCGCTGCGCATACGGCCGCCCGCTTTATCGGATGCTTCCAACACCAATACTTTCTTACCGGCTTGATGCAGGTGCCAGGCCGCATTCAGTCCGCTGAGACCGGCTCCCACTATCAGCACATCTGCCGCTTTTTCCATGGGCGCAATTATCGGAACGATGCGGGTAAATCGGGAATAAAAAACCAGTAGTCTGCCGGTTTATTGACGGGTTTCTGCATAATTCCTCCATTCAAAGGTGGATAAACCAAATACGAAAGACCCGACAAGCCGTTGGAGCCTTCGCAACGGCCTCAACTAATGCTGCGGAATCTGGCATCCGCTGCTTGGGGGGATGAAATATTTTCAAACCAAATCGAGCCGGGCACCTGTCTCAGAAGCCAAACCAACAGCAAATCCCCGGCACTAATCTGCGTTCATCCGGCTTCCTGCAAGTCTTACCAATACACGGATTTACCCTTGGTTTCAGCGCAACATTCAATTCAAAACCTGTTGCGCATCACGGGCAATTAATCAGTGGTGCTCGTCCAGTTTCTTAAGCGTCTGCTTGATGCGCAGCATTTCTTTCTGCAGATCGAGCACCGTATCGGTGAGCTGGTCGCGGTGCGGATTCGGCTCTTCGAAGCGCGGATTGATGTAATTAACGAACTTCCAGATTTCCAGCACATCGCCCACTTTCACTTCATAGGGCTGGTATTGCGGATTGGTGGAGCATAGCAACAAAGTACCGCTGTCGTTGATCTGGTTGTAAACAACTTTGAAGACGATGCCTTCGTTCTGGGTTACCACGATATAGGGATGTCCGTTTTTGATGAGCTGCCAGTTTTGCAGGTATTCTCCGGTCACGTATGCGCCATCGGCAACGGGCGGCATGCTATCGCCGCTGATGGGGAAAGAGCGGTATTTGCGGCCCGGGTTGAGGAAAGGCAGATTGAATGCCGGCAACACTTTGATAAACTCCGGATCAGCATATCCATTGGTATAACCGGCTTTGGCGTTGACAGGCACCAGTTCGATATTGTCTTCATTTTCAGTGTTGACGGTCGTGGTCAGCACACGCAGGCGGGTGCCACTGATGTCCATATCATATCCTTTCTCAATTTGCGAGAGTACACTTTCCGGCAGGGAAGCCAATTCCACCTTGAGGAGCTTATCTACTGACAACGAGAAGTACTCGCTCAGTCGGATGATCAGCTCTATGGATGGTTCTGCAATGCCATTTTCATAGCTGTTATAGGCGCTGCGCGTAATGCTGAGCGCGCGTGCAACTTCTTCCTGTGATCGCTTGCAGCGTTTGCGCATCAGCCGCAGGTTTTCACGCAGCTTGTGTGTTTTTTGTATGCTTGACTTTTCCATTTTCTCAGGGTTTAAAAGGTATCAGGAGGAGGACAGGTTGAATGTTTTTTTGTGCAGAAGGAAAGGCTCAACAAGTGCGCGGAGATTGGCGGCATCGGGCAGCGCTTGCAGATAATCCGGAATTTCTTCCGGCGGCGGATCGGCATCGGCAGGTGCGAAGCCGAAAGCCAGGGGTTGTTCTCCTTGCATAAGAAGCACACTTTTCTCGCCCGGAATTCGTCCGGCACCGGATACCCAAAAGCGTCCGACATCGCGCAATGCGGCCGTCTGCACCAGGATGGCAATCCGGTCGGCATGCAAGGCATCGCGCGTTTCGGGTGTTTCCTTGCAATAACAATCGGGTTTCGCACAGCGCTGCCGGCTTTGGTGATTGAACACCGGGCAGATGGCATGCGTTTCGAGCAGCCTCAGGTAGGCGTCGCGGGCTGCGTCGCGGCTGCGGTACGTTTGCATTACCTGTTCCGGCTTCTTGCCACGGGCGATGGCCAGTTTGGGCTGACCTGCGCGGTTATGGTAAATGAACAAATGGTACAATTGCAGCGGGAAACGCCCTTGTACATTGCATTCAGGCTGGTGTTTCAGGATGGCCAGGTATTCGAGCAGCAGCGCGGCCAGCTCATTGCCTGCCGGCTCGGTGCGGATTTCCGCTACGCGTTGCAGCCATTCTCCGCCCTTGCCATTGCGGCTGAAATGCGAAACGATGCGTTTGCGCAGGTTGATGGCTTTGCCAATGTATATAGCACGCCCCTTGGCATCGAGAAAATAGTACACCCCCGGATGCTCAGGAAGATCGCCGGCTTGTATCCCGGCCGGAAGCAATACGGCACGCCGCTTCACCATCGACTCCAGGAAGGCAGCGCCTTTGAGTTCCACTGCGCGGTGCAACAGGCTCAATGCTGCTTCGGCATCGCCTCCGGCCCGGTGCCTGTGTTCAACAGCAATGCCCAGTGCTGCGCAAATATTCCCGAGCGAATAAGATGCCTGACCCGGCCATACTTTTCGGGCGAGTTGCACCGTACACAGCCGGCCTTGATTCCAAAGCCCTTTGTACGCTGCTCCGCAGGCTTCAAATTCGCGTTGCAGGTAGGTATGATCGAATGCGGCATTGTGCGCCACGAAGACATGCCCCTCCAACCGGGCTGCAATTTCAGGTGCCAGGTCACGGAACGATGGTGCATCTTCGACATCTTCGGACCGGATGCCGGTGAGGCGCTGCACAAACGGACTGATTGCTGCATCCGGCCGGATCAGCCATTCGCTGCGCGCCAGGAGCCGCTGACCATCTGTAATGCATACCGCAAGCTCGGTAACAGTTCCCGGTCCGGGAGTGCCACCATTGGTTTCGATATCGACCACTGCATAAGCCATTGATAAGTTTTTGATCCGCTAGGAGCGCATCAATTTAGCAAAGAAACAGGAATGTGCAAAAAATAGTAGCGCGACAAGGCAGCGTATGCTTCCTTTCGGTATCACATCTCAGGGATTCAGCGGCAGATCAATTCTGCCGAAAACCAAGCTGCACAAGCGATTCACCCCATTTCTCCTCGCGGCACAACTGCATGGCAGTTTCGAAGTACGGGCAACGGGGCTGCAACATGCGCCGGAGTCGGAGTTTTACTGCGATATTCTGCATTTCACCCGGCATGAAAGCAAATTGAGCAGCAAGGGTATCCGCTTGATCCGTGCTGAGGCGCGGCAAGGCCAACTTCCATAGCTGAGCTGTGATGTGCCGGGCGGGCGCATCGAATCGCACCTTGTACAAAAAACGCCGCTCGAAAGCCGGATCGAGGTTCATGGTCATATTGGTGGTGGCAATCAGTATTCCCTCAAAGGTCTCGAGCTCTTCGAGGAGGATATTCTGCATGGTATTGCGCATCTGATCAACCGATTGGGTGATATTGAGCCGCTTGCTGAGCAGTTGATCGCATTCATTCAGGAAGAGTATCGGAGGATGTTCGCTTTGCTGCTGATAATACCTGTATTCGCGCAATCTGGACTTCAGATTCCTTTCGCTGTCACCCACCCATTTGCTGAGAATCTGCCCTACATCGAAGCGAAAGAGATCGCGCTTGCTTTGGCGCGCCAACTGCAAGGCGAGTTCCGTTTTACCGGTCCCTGATACACCGTAGAACAGGACGGTGATTCCACGCATGCGGGTATGCTTGCCGAGGCTGCGCTGATAGCGTTCATAAAACGCCGGCATCATCAGTTGTTTCAGGTCGTCTGCCTGCCTTTGCATGCCGGCGTCGAAGATGAGTTTTACTGCATCGATTTGATTGGCTTTAATGGCGTGTGCCGGCAGGCGCATGTCGCGGCGCAACAGGTTCTGCAGGATATCCCTGGGCAGTTCCTGTAAATAATAATCGATACCGGCTTCGGTCAGCTCCAACTGTGGCTCATCGTCTACGAGGCCACTGCCGGTAATCCTGATATGGCCTGAAAGGATAAAAACGCATTTCTCCGCTGCGATGGCCCGCAGCATATTGCGCGTGGAGATGCTGACACCGAAAAACTTCCGCAGCATACCGGAATCAAACGGCACATCGTAAAAGAGCTTATTGGCGCAAACAGCCATTGCCACGAACGCTTCCATGGTGCTCATTTTGCCCAACACCTGCCTGGATAAAGTGAGTTCTTCATTCATTTCACTCAGGAATGAAAACTCCTCCATCAGATTCACTTCATCATAGGTACTGTTGCGGCTTAATACATGCGTATGAAAGTACTCCAGCATCCGCTCCAACCCGACCGGCCGGAGCTTGATCAAAGCCTCCGGCTTATCCCATAAAATGGACAAGTAGACTTGCCTGGGCAACTGGTAGCAATCTTTTCCCTCCATTTCAACCTCGTTGAAGAAACCATATTTGATGAGACGATCTATCGCTTCCACATGCATGGAGCGAAAAAGGAAATACGGCGCTGTCAGCAGTTCAACCTTCAGTTGCGGCACCCGCCGTCCTTTTTTATACAGTCCAAACGCTGCTGCCATGACAACAACTTCTTCCGGCATAAAGCCCAGCTGCTTCGACAGCTTTCTGACAGCGGGAACAGCTGCAGGATCTAATTCCTGTTGCAAAGAAGTGCGCGTAAGGTGTTCGAAGACTTCCAGGAATTGTTCATCTAAAGGAATCGAATCGGATTTAACATATAAGGACATACTGCAAAGTACGCAGCCGGGTTCGCAGTGTATTTGCGAAGGTGAAATTATTTCAAACCTGGAAATCGACTTTGATCCAATCCGGAACTCATTGTCCGGCAGACTTCCGCCGCTTCTGTCTGCGTGCGTCGCTTACCAGGCTGTAGATTACAAACAGCAGCGTGAGAAAATACACCAGGCTGAGCGCAGGCTGGGTTACGCTGAAGTTGCGGAAATCGATGTTGCGGAAAAGGCTGATGCCAATGATGATGGCACAAATCCACAGGGTAAAGACCGGAGCGCGTTGTTGCATGAGGGGTAAGGGAAATCAAAAATAAAAAGCTGGTTTACAACAGCCTAATTTGCTCCTTCAAATTGAAAAAAAGTTGCGATAACCTGCAGTTTCTTCAATGAAACACCGCCGGCGCCTTGGCTACCGCCGCTGCCAACGCTTCCCTGTCGATTCCGGTTTGCCAGCCTTCGCGTTCCAGGTAATCTACCAGCAATTCGGTAGGCAGATTGCCGGTTAGGGCATCTGCTGCGAACGGGCATCCGCCAAAGCCCTTTATGGCTCCGTCAAAACGGCGGCAACCCGCATCCAGTGCTGCATCTACTTTTTCGCGCCAGGCACCGGGCACACTGTGAAAATGGGCTCCGAATACCACGTCCGGGAAACGCAGTATCAAATCGCTGAACAGCTGTGTTACATGTGCCGGATCGGCTGCACCAACGGTATCACTCAATGAAATATACCGAAAACCGTAACCTGCCATCCGCTCGGCCCAACGCGCCGTGTCTTCCGGACTGTAGGGGTCGCCGTAGGGATTACCAAAACCCATGCTGAGATACACAACGCATTCCTTCCCTGCTGCTGCGCCTGTTTCTTGGATCCGGAGCAGGCGTTTTACAGCCTCTTCGCGGGTGGTATTGGTGTTTCGCAACTGGAAAGTTTCTGAAACAGAAAAAGGGAAACCAAGAAAATGCACCTGTGAAAACTCCGCTGCAGCCTTCGCTCCACGTTCGTTGGCTACGATAACCAACAAACGATTTCCTTCGCTTTCTCCGGCTGTAGCCTGAAGCACTTCGGCAGTATCGGCCAGTTGTGGCACAGCGGCGGCAGAAACAAAGCTGCCGCAGTCCAGTGTATCAAAACCACAATCGAAAAGCGTCCGCAGGTATTCAATCTTCTTTTCTGCAGGCACATGATACGGCAGCCCTTGCATAGCGTCGCGCGGACACTCTACAATCTGCACCTCCCCTTTCCCTTGTCTCACAGGAAGTCAAAGAAATACTGCGAAACCTTCTTATACAAATGCACGCGGTCTGGGCCTACCACATTGTGCTTGTGGCCGGGGTAAATGAAGTAATCCAGATTCGCATTGCGTTGCTTCACTGCCTGTTCCACAAAAAGCATGCTGTGCTGCCAGAGCACCACATCGTCGTCTGTGCCGTGAATCATGAGCAAACGCCCTCGGAGATTCGCCGCCGCGTTGAGCAGGCTGGAGCGGTTATAGCCTTCTTTGTTTTCCTGCGGACGGTCCATGTAGCGCTCTGTGTACATGATTTCGTAGTATTTCCAGTCAATGACAGGTCCGCCAGCCACGCCCACCTTGAATGTCTCGGGCTGCCGGGTCATCATCGTTGTTGTCATGAAGCCACCAAAACTCCAGCCGTGCACGCCGATGCGGTTGGTATCCACGTATGGAAGCTGTTTCAGATAGCGAACGCCGAGCATCTGGTCTTCGAGTTCTGCGGTTCCAAGGTCACGGAAAATGGCGCTTTCGAAGTCGAAGCCCCTGTTGGCAGAGCCGCGGTTATCGAGTGTAAATACGATGTATCCTTTCTGCGCCATGTAATGCATCCAGAGGTTGGCGCCGCCGAGCCAGGTCTCCGAAATCATTTGGGCATGCGGACCACCATACACATAAATCACAACCGGATAGCGCTGTTTCGCATCAAAATCAGGCGGCAGGATGGCACGCGAATACAACAAGGTGCTGCCGTTCAGCACGGGGAATATTTCCGTGCGGCCCAGGCGGAAATTCGCTACCGGATTGGCCGCTGAGAAGATATTGGCGCGTATTTCACCATCGGGTTGAATAACATCGTAGCGGCGCGGTGTCTCGCGGTTGCTATATACGTCGGCAAAAAGCGTCAGATCGTAATTGGGAAGGATGGCATGCGTACCCTGCACCCGGGTGATGCGCTGCGGTGTTCCTCCGTTCAGGCGAACGGAATACAAATGGCGTTCGAGCGGACCGTCTTTGGTACCGGTGAAGAATACTGTTTCACCATTTTTACTGAAGCCGGCCACATCGGTTACAATCCATTTCCCAACGGTTACCTGATTCAGGAGTTTACCCTGGCTGTTGTAGAGGTACAAATGATTCCAGCCATCGCGTTCGCTGAACCAGAGGAATCGCCCGTTATCACCGGGAATAAACACCGGCCCGTGTTCGGGTTCAACCCATTTCTCGTTGCTCTCTTCAAACAATACGCGATCAGGCATTCCACTCAGGGCATCGTAGCGCACCAGACGCATTTTATTTTGTTCGCGGTTTACAATGGCTACATAGATGTGCTTGCCATCGGGCGACCAGGTGATATTGGTAAGATATTGATCGTATGGGCCTTCTGTTTTCAAATACACCACCTGTTGCAAGTCTGTATGGTAAACACCAACGCTTACGGTATGTGAGCTGTCGCCGGCACAAGGATATTTAATCAGGTTATGTGTTCCGGGCCGGCTGTTGATATCGAGCAGCGGATAATTGCTTACCCGGCGTTCATCCTGGCGATAAAACGCAAGCTGTTTGCCAGACGGGCTCCAGAACAATCCTTCCGTAATTCCGAATTCGCTGCGGTGCGCGGCTTCGCCATACACGATTCCGTTTCCGCCATCGTCGGTAATGCGCCGGGTGAACTCGGAAGTGATAACGCTGAGGTTATTGTTCAGCTGCACAACTACATTGAGTGTATTGGGGGCGATATCGGTGACGGCAGCGCCTTCAGGGATTACACGCCGTATTTCCGCCCTGCGTTCAGTAATGATGAACTGAATCAATTTGTTTTCCCAAACGAACCAGCACTTATCCGGATCAATCCAGTTGAGTGCAGGGAAACCCATAAATTTAGCGGTATTCATCCCGGCTTCACCCAGTGCCTGTTTCAAAATAGCCAGTGTGGCAACAGTATCTGTTGTGCGGTTGTAGGCATCGTATTGAACGAGTTTTTGCACCCCGCCGGCATTGGCCACCCAGGCAATCTTGTTGGATTCCGGAATCCATCCAAACTGCGCCAGTCCGCGCGGTTGCAGCATCGGTGAAAATGCTTCTTCAATGGTCAGCAATCGGTCTTGTGCACGCAGCTGAACAAACGGCCCAAGCAGGGAAATCAGGGGTAGTAGGAAACGCAATGACATGTTTTCGCGGAAAGGTTTGCAAATTTGCTGCAAATAACGAGCCAATGCAAAATACAGAGGCGCTGATCGCAGCAGCATGGGATGATAGAAGCCTGTTAAAAGAAGAAAGTACCCGGCAGGCAGTCAGGGAAGTAATTGAATTGCTCGACAAGGGCAAACTGCGCGTTGCAGAACCTGACGCAACGGGGAACTGGAAAGTGAATGATTGGGTGAAGAAGGCGGTGCTGATGTACTTCCCGATTTGCGAGATGGAAACAATGGAAGCCGGCCCAATGGAGTTCCACGACAAAATCCCGCTGAAACGCGGTTATGCAAACCTGGGTGTTCGCGTTGTACCGCATGCCATCGCACGCCACGGCGCCTACCTCGCACCCGGTGTGATCATGATGCCATCCTACGTAAATATCGGTGCTTATGTAGACAGCGGCACCATGGTCGATACCTGGGCTACGGTAGGCAGTTGCGCACAAATTGGCAAAGACGTTCACCTCAGCGGAGGCGTTGGAATCGGCGGCGTACTCGAACCCGTGCAGGCTGCACCGGTAATTGTGGAAGACGGCGCTTTCATCGGGTCTCGCTGCATCGTGGTTGAGGGCGTGCGCATCGGAGCCCGGGCGGTGCTTGGTGCAGGTGTAACACTGACCATGAGCACCCATATCATCGACACCACTACCGGAGAAACCTTGCCGAAAGGAATTATTCCGCCCGACAGTGTGGTTATTCCCGGCAGTTATGAAAAAGCCTTTCCGGGAGGAACCTACGGCGTGAGCTGTGCGCTCATCATCGGCAAACGCAAGGCATCGACCGACCTTAAGACAGGGCTGAACGAAACCCTGCGCGACTACGGCGTTTCGGTCTGAGAGATGCGGATCGCCCTCGACGCAAAACGCTATTTCTTCAACCGCACCGGCCTGGGCAACTATGCGCGGCAATGGGTGCGCATTCTGCATGAGGCCATTCCGGCAGCGGAAATACACCTCATGACGCCGCGGCATCCCGGACCTGAAAACGCCGATGCACGCTTCCATATCCAATCACCCACACGCGGCTTCCTCTACAGAGAATGGCGCATGGCGGCGCATCTGGAACGCATCAAGGCCGATGTTTACCACGGGCTCAGCAACGAACTGCCGTTTTCGACCGGTCGTTTATCGATGCGGAAGATTGTTACGGTGCACGATGTCATTTTCCGCATTTACCCCGGCTTTTACCCGGCCACCGACCGCCTCATCTACCATACCAAAACGCGTTTCGCCTGCCGGCACGCGGACACTGTTGTGGCCACCAGCCATACCACGGCGCGCGACCTGGTTGCGCATTACAACATAGATCCGGCGCGGATCGTGGTGGTCTATCAGGGCGCCGATCCGGCTTTTCACAATCTGAATCCGGATCATGTGCATCCCTACGACGGTCAACCCTATTTCCTTTTCACAGGAACATTTGCCGGACGAAAAAACCATGCGTTATTGATTGAAGCGCTGGGGCGTATTCACAAACAGATTCCGCATTTGCTGGTATTGGCCGGCACCAAAGGCGAACAGCTCGACACTTGCCGGCGCCTGGCAGAATCGCTCGGGGTTGCGCAACGCATCCGCTGGGAAGTGAATGTACCGCGAGAAAGGCTGCTCAATTTATACCAATATGCCGGCGGATTCCTGTTTCCACCGCTGTATGAAGGCTTCGGTATTCCGCTGATCGAAGCCATGGCGGCGGGTGTTCCTATCGCAGCACACGACATCCCCGTTTTCCGCGAAATCGCAGGAGATGCAGCAGTTTACTTCCACAACGAACGCGACGAAGCAGCTTCAGCGATGCTTGCCCTGGCAGACAGCGCTTCCACTTTCAGTCTTTTACAGGCGGCCAGGGAAAGGCTTCCGCTTTTCAGCGATGAAGCACAAGCTGCCATGATGCAAGCACTGTATCAAGCCTGAGCTTTTGTGTACAATATGTACATAAGCCCCCTGCGGTCGGAATGTGACAGCGGTAACTTTGCACCATGATTACCCCTGTTCGTTCTGCCCTGATTTCCGTCTATTACAAAGATGGAATTGACCGCCTTTGCCGGGCCTTGCATGCAAACGGCACCGAGATCATCAGCACCGGCGGAACGCGCACGTACATCGAAAACCTCGGTATACCGGTTACTTCGGTGGAATCGCTCACCGGTTATCCGGAAATTCTCGGCGGAAGGGTAAAAACCCTGCATCCGGCCATTTTCGGCGGCATTCTTGGCCGCCGCGACCTGGAATCAGACCGTCAGGAAATGGAGGAACATGGCATCCGGAACATTGATCTCGTGGTAGTTGATTTGTATCCCTTCGCAGAGACATTAGCCAACAGCGAAGACCCTGCAGCGATTACAGAGAAAATTGATATTGGCGGTGTTTCGTTGATACGGGCGGCGGCAAAAAACCATGCGCACACGGCCATTCTTTCCCGTAAAGAAGACCTGGATGCATTTACTGCAGCTTACGAAACACAAGGCGGCACCTTACCCGAACAGCGCCGGCAATTGGCAGGCACTGCCTTGCAGGTTACTTCAGCCTACGATGCCATGATTGCTGCCTGGCTGGCCGGTGATACGCCTGTCAGCGACGATCGTTATCCCTTGCGCTATGGCGAGAACCCTCATCAGGCAGCCTGGTTCCAGGGCGACTTGAAAGGCTTGTTCCATCAGCACCACGGCAAGGAACTGTCTTACAACAATTTGTTGGATGCCGATGCTGCTGTCATGCTCATGGCCGATTTTCAGGAAAAGGAAGAAGCGGTTTTTGCCATCCTCAAGCACAACAACGCCTGTGGCTTTGCCATGGCAGACACCTTACCACAGGCGTGGCACAAAGCTTTGGCCGCCGATCCTGTTTCGGCGTTCGGTGGTGTGTTGATTTGCAACCGCAGCCTCGATCTTGCTACTGCGGAAGCGGTAAACCAGCTATTTTTTGAAATATTGATAGCGCCCGGCTACGAAGCGGCAGCCCTTGAATTACTGAAATCGAAGAAAAACCGCATGTTACTGGAACAGCGTCAGGTGCGTTTTCCGCAGATGCAGCGTCGTTCTGTGCTCAATGGCGTGCTTTGGCAACAACGGGACACAGCCACCGAAGACCGCAGCGATTTTCAGTTTGTCACCACCCGCAAGCCTTCCGACATGCAATGCCGCGACCTGGAATGTGCCTTGCGCCTGGTAAAGCATACGCGCAGCAATGCCATTGTTCTGGTCAAAGACGGCTGCCTGCTTGCAGCCGGCACAGGACAGACGAGCAGGGTTGACGCCCTGGATCAAGCGATTGCCAAGGCCGGCCGGTTCGGATTCAATTTGCAGGATGCCAGCATGGCCAGCGATGCTTTCTTCCCGTTCCCCGACTGTGTCGAAATTGCTGCAGCGGCCGGAATCACTGCCATTGCGCAACCCGGCGGATCGCTCAAAGATCAGCTCAGCATCGATGCAGCAGAGACTTTGAACCTTGCGATGATCTTCACCGGAAAGCGTCATTTCAGGCACTGAGACAATCCTGCTTTTCAGCCAGAATAAATCTTCACAATTCGGCACAAAAAAGCCGATATGGTATAACTTTGCGCGTTAAGTAACCACCAAACCATCAGGGCATCAACATGGGGCTTTTCGACTTTCTAACCCAGGAACTGGCTATCGATCTGGGCACAGCCAATACACTCATCATCCACAAAGACAGGGTTGTCGTTGATGAGCCCTCTATCATCGCGATGGAGAAAAACACCGGCAACGTAATCGCTGTCGGCAAGGAAGCCATGTTGATGTATGGCAAGGAAAACGAAGGGATTCGCACCATTCGTCCGCTGAAAGACGGTGTTATTGCCGATTTCCAGGCGGCAGAGCACATGATTCGCGGCATGATCCGCATGATGAACAACAAGAAAGGTACGTTTTCGCCCCAGTTGCGCATGGTGATCTGCATTCCTTCCGGCATTACAGAAGTAGAAAAGCGGGCGGTAAAAGACAGTGCCGAGCGCTCCGGAGCCAAGGAAGTGTATATGATCCACGAACCTATGGCAGCTGCCGTTGGGATAGGCATCGACGTAACGGAGCCGATGGGCCATATGATCATTGACATTGGAGGCGGAACCACGGAGATTGCGGTTATTGCTTTGGGTGGCATTGTGTGCGACGAAAGTATCCGTGTTGCAGGAGATGAATTCAACCTCGATATCGTCGAATACATGCGCCGGGAGCACAACCTGCTGATTGGTGAACGCACCGCAGAAAAGATCAAAATCAATGTAGGCTCGGCGTTGCAAGAGCTGGAATCGCCACCGGAAGACTTTCCAGTTTACGGCCGGGATCTCATGACCGGTATACCCAAGCAGATTAGTGTTTCTTACAGCGAGATTGCCCGGTCGTTGGATAAGAGTATCATGAAAATTGAAGCCGCCATATTGCGGGCTTTGGAACATACCCCGCCGGAATTGTCGGCAGACATATTGCAAAGCGGCTTGTGGCTTACCGGCGGCGGCGCTTTGCTGCGCGGTCTCGATAAGCGGCTTTCTCAGAAAACCAAGCTCACTGTTCGGGTAGCCGAAGATCCGCTGCGTGCCGTTGTGCGCGGAACAGGTATCGCACTCAAGAACATAGGAAAGTTCAAGTTCCTGATGAACGCCTGATGGCTGATCCCGGAGTATGAATGTCATTCTTCGCTTCATACGGGTCAACGCATTCTACTTTGTATTTGGCTTGCTGCAACTGCTTTGCCTTTATCAGGTAGCACGCTTCAACAGCTATCAACAGACGTTTTACTTCAACACCTCGCGTTCCGCAACCGGACATTTCCTTAGCACCCGGCAATCGATCATCGATTACTTTTACCTGCGCGATTACAACGAACAACTGGCAGCAGAAAACCTGGCGCTGCGCCAGCAACTGGCCGACAACCGCTTCTCGCAGGATACCACACGTTATCGTGCCGGGGCAGACAGTACGGCACCATTCCGCTATCGCTATCTCAAGGCGAGGGTTGTTCAGAGCTCTGTTAACAAGCTCAACAACTTCATCACCATAGACAAAGGCAGTAAAGCGGGGATCAAAGCCGGAATGGCAGTGCTCTCTCCTACCGGAATCGCGGGTATTGTACATGACGTTTCCGAAGATTTCTCTCTGGTGCTCAGTGTACTGAATACGAAGTTCAGGGTTTCACCGATGATCCCCGACATTGGTTTCCGCGAAGGTTTTGTGAGCTGGGATGGAAAAGACGAACACTTGGTTCAATTGAACGGTATCAACAAGTTTGAAAAGATAAAAAAGGGGGCGAAAGTGCTAACAAGCAGCTATTCGCCTCACTTCCCGGAAGGCATTAGTATAGGTGAAATAGAAAGTTTCTCTATACCCGGCAACAGCAGCTTCTACGATGTGCAGGTAAGACTCAGTACACCTTTCAACAAGATGCATACCGCTTATGTTGTTTTTGATGTGTACCGTCCGCAGATCGATTCCCTTAATCAAGCCATCATTCAACCATGATAAGGGAAATTCTGCGCTATACACTGCTGCTAACGCTGGTACTGCTCATTCAATTGCTGGTTTTTTCGCGCCTGAACCTCGGTTTCATGTTCAAACCGCAGCCCTACATCTGGTTCCTTTTTATCCTTCCGTTTTCACTTAACCGTTATACCTTGCTGTTTACGGCATTTGGAACCGGTCTGATTGTCGACGCTTTGTCTAATACTTACGGGCTGCATGCCGCTTCCTGTACCTTACTGGCTTTGGGCCGTAGCTTCACCGATGCCCGACTGAATACCGAAACTGCTCAACGTGAAGGCATATTAAGACCAGGCAGCCGCTTGCTGGGCTTTAGCGGTTACTTTCTGTACATCAGCGGCTTAACTTTCGTCCATCATTTCTTGTACTTCTTCTACGAGGCATTCCGGTTCAGTATGCTTCCGCAGGTGTTTACAACTGCCTTGTTCAGTACACTGGGAACGATTGCAAGTATCATCTTGCTGGAATTCACCTTTTTCAGAAGGGAAGTATTGTGAACAACGGCGACAAGAAGAAATATGTCTTCTTCGGCATTTTCGCCATGGTTGCACTGATCTTCTGGATTCGGATTATCATTTTGGCTGCAGACCCCGGCAATTACCAAAGAGCTGTCAGCAACGCCCTCAAGAAGATCACCATTTATCCATCCCGTGGCATCATCTATGACCGCAAAGGAGAACTGCTGGTTTACAATGGACCGGTTTACGATCTGATCGTATTTCCCCGCGAACTGAAAGGGCTAGATACTGCGGGGTTTTGCGCCTTGCTGAACATGCAACGCAAAGAATTTGACCGCCGTCTGGCCGATGCGAATTTTATCGCTATGACACGCCGGCGCAAAGACAATTCATTCAACCGTTCGGCAACCTTCAAACCCAATCTGTCGATTGAAGAGTACACCCTGATTCAAGAAAACCTATACCGCTTCAGTGGATTTTATCTTGAACAAAAAACGGATCGTCTTTACAGCCGCAAAAGTGCTGCCCATTACCTTGGATATATCGGCGAAGTGACAGATAAAATGCTCCGCCAGGACGCTTATTACAAAAGCGGCGATCTGGCAGGCATTACCGGCATGGAGAATGGTTATGAAACCTTTCTGCGCGGAAAAAAGGGTGTACGAACCGTATTCCAGGATCGCCATTCCACCGAAAAAGGAAGTGCGGCGGGCGGGAAATTTGACAGTGCTGCGTTTGCCGGGCCAGACATATATGCCAGTATCGACATCGACTTACAGGAATTCGGCGAACGTTTGCTGGAAGGGAAAATCGGCAGCATCGTGGCCATTGAACCTTCCACGGGCGAAATTCTGGCCTTGGTGAATAAACCGGACTATCAACCCGATTACCTGGTGGGCCCAAACCGCAGCAAGCGCTACCGCCAGTTGCTGTTAGACCCCAAGAAGCCGCTTTACAACAGGGCCATACGCGGCATGTATCCGCCGGGTTCAACTTTCAAGCCAGTTATGGCCTTGATTGCCCGGCAGGAAGAAGTGCTGAGTCCGGCCACGCTACACGGTTGTGCTGGCGGATATTTTCTGGGCAGTCTGCGCATCGGTTGTCACCCGCACGGTTCACCGACCAATTTGGCGCAAAGCATCGCTATCAGTTGCAACGCGTATTACTGTCAGGTTTTCCGCGACATCATCGACAATCCGGTTTACGGCAATGTGCGCAAAGGCTGGGAGTCGTTGGAAAAGCATTTAAAGTCGTTCGGGCTGGGCTCTCCGTTGGGCATCGATATTCCCGGTGAAATAGGCGGTAACATTCCAAGTCTTGGTTACCTGGACAAGCGTCATCGCACCGCGAATTGGAAAAGCAGCACCATAATATCCATGGCCATTGGTCAGGGTGAAATCCTGCTGACGCCGCTGCAGATGGCGAATGTAGCCGCCATACTGGCCAACAGAGGACATTTTTACACCCCGCATTCCATACATGGAATTGGTCCTGATCTCAATAAACCTGAAGCCTATACCGAACGCCATCAGGTAAGTGTGGATACCGTTTATTTCCATTCTGTCATTGATGGAATGGCCGCGGTCATGAAACCCGGCGGAACGGCTTGGAGTGCAGCCATCCGCGAAATGGAAATCTGTGGGAAAACAGGAACCAGCCAAAATCCGCACGGCAAAGACCATTCGCTCTTCATCGGCTTTGCCCCCAGGAACAACCCGAAGATAGCAGTGGCTGTAATCGTAGAAAACGCCGGCTATGGCGCAACCTGGGCAGCTCCCATCGCCAGTCTGATGATGGAGCGTTTTGTGCGAGGAAAAGACGTTCCCAGCAATGCGCCGGTATTACTGGAACGGATGACAAAACCCCTTCAACCTCTTAGCCATGCCAACGAACAGCAGGGGGACTAATCGCGCGCGACTCGATTTTACGAGCGTCTTATTCTACATTCTGCTGGTAGGATTCGGCTTCATAAATATTTATTCTGCCAGTACAGGTGCTGATCCTGAATTCAGCCTGAGCCTGAAAGAAGTGTACGTGCGGCAGTTGATCTGGATGTTTGGCTCTTTCCTGCTCATTGTCCTGGTAGCCTTTTCAAACCCGAATTTCTTCGAATTCTCAGCCTATGTAATTTACGGTATCACCACCGCGCTTTTGATCGCTGTGCTGCTCGTTGGTCGCGAAGTTTCCGGGGCAAAGAGTTGGTTTGGGTTCGGCGGAATTGGCATTCAGCCCAGCGAATTCGCCAAGTTTGGAACCGCCCTGGCTGTGGCCAAATACCTCGGCACGTATGGCGTGAAGTTTAAGGGTTGGAAAAATATCAGCATTACACTGGCTTTGATTCTGGTGCCGATGTCCATCGTGCTGCTGCAAAATGATACCGGTTCTGCCCTCGTCTTCTTAAGTTTCGCACTGGTTCTTTACAGGGAAGGTTTACCGGGTTATTTCCTGATTGTAGCTGTATGGGCTACCATCTTATCGCTCGCCACTATTATCTTCTCTGCACAGGGCTGGAAAGAATACTGGATACTCACTGGGATTGCATCCATTGCACTCCTGTTCTTCTTACTGTTTCGCAAAAATCGCCAGGCCTGGTGGTTAATCACAACCATTGCCATTGGTTCATGGGTGTTGGTGAAGGTAGCCCATTGGGGTTATTATAATATTCTTCAAACGCATCAGCGCGACCGCATCGAAGTAATACTTCAATTGAAGAAAGATGACAAAGGTGTTGGTTTTAATTTGATACAAAGCAAGACGGCCATCGGCGCCGGTCGCGCATTTGGTCGCGGCTTCCTGCAAGGTACACAAACCAAAATGGGGTTTGTACCCGAGCAACATACCGATTTCATATTCTGTACCGTCGGTGAAGAATGGGGTGTGGCAGGTATAACCGTATTTTTCTTCATCTATTTCGGCTTGTTATACCGACTTGTGATCCTTTCTGAAAGACAAACCACGCGATTCGGACGGGTTTTGGGTTATTCGGTAACCAGCATTCTGTTCTTTCATATTGCCATCAATATTGGAATGACCATTGGACTGGTGCCAATCATCGGCATTCCGCTGCCTTTTGTTAGCTTCGGCGGTTCCAGCCTCTGGGCTTTCACACTCCTGCTTTTTACCTTTCTGAAACTGGATGAGCGCCGGTTGAGCTATGTCTGATCCCAACTGAGCTCTTTTTACCCTCCCGGTATGAAGCCCTTACAACGCATACTCACTGAAGATGGCTCATATACCCTGAAACGGGAAGATTTGGGTGAAACCTACCATTCCCAAAAAGGAGCCATAACAGAATCGGAGCACGTTTATTTGTCCAACGGATTCAGGTACGCTGTCCAAAACAAGAACCGCATCGCAATTGCAGAAATTGGCTTCGGCACCGGACTTAACGCCTTGCTGACTGCTCTCGAGCGGCATAATGGCCTTGAAATTATATATTACGGCATCGATACGCTTCCGCTGGACAGTTCAGAGATGGAAGCCATGCATTATGAACGTACCGTAATACACCCGGAGGCGGCAGCCGTTTTCACTAAAATCGCGCATTTACCCTGGCAATTCGGTGAGAAGCCTATTACAGAAGCAGTGCGCGACGGATTTCAACTTGCCAAGATTGCTGTTTCGGTCCGGAATATGCAATTACCCGAAAAGGTCGATTTAATCTACTACGACACATTCGCGCCCAAGTATCAGCCTGAAATGTGGGAACCTGTTGTTTTCGAACACTTAGCAACCCAAATAAATCCGGGCGGCTTATTGGTAACTTATTGTGCTCAGGGCAAGTTTCGCCGCAACCTGCAGGCGCTTGGCTGGATAGTTGAAAGGGTGCAGGTTGCTGGTGGATTAAAAAATGAAATGATAAGGGCACGGTATCCGGAATAAGGCGCGAAAGACCCTTTGAATGGATCCATCCCGAATTACACATTCCCAAAGCACTCATTATCAAACTCCATGGCACGCAATTGCATACCCGCGATGGCCGCATATCACTCCACCGGTCTTGTATCCATACACTATCTCCTTTGTATGACCCTGCACCAGCTCAATTCACATCCCACGTGGATAAGCCGTGCAACAGGATAACCGCTCGCCTGCCGGATCGTATTTTTTTATAAAGCAGGCTGTAGCGGTCTTTCCTGCGCTTACAAAAGCTTAAAAACAGTATAAAATTCTACGGTTATCCACAGATGTGGAAGCCTTTTATTCACATACATGTGATTAATTTAATTGGTTTGCATAAACCACTAATCCCCAAAAACCATGGCAAAGACAAGCAAACCGGCCACCAAGAAGCCAACAGCGGCCAAAGCCACTGCTGCAAAGAGCAGTGCCAAGCCCGCGGCCAAGGCAACTGCAAAAACTGCTGCTAAACCTGCAGCCAAAACAAGTACCCAAAGCGCTGTAAAACCAGCTGCTAAAACCGCCGCCAAACCGGCAGTAAAGGCAGCAGCCAAGCCAGCAGCCAAAACCACTGCCAAGCCGGCCGCCAAAGCAACCGCTAAAGCAGCCGCAAAGCCTGCCGCCAAAGCAACTGCTAAACCCGCAAGCAAGGTGAAGGCCGTGACCAAACCGGCTGCTAAAACCACTGCAAAGCCGGTTGCCAAGGCAGCAGTAAAAGGTGCTGCCAAGCCGGCCGCAAAAGCAACTGCGAAGACCGCAAGCAAGCCAGCCGTAAAGGCCGCGGCTAAAACAGCCGCCAAACCGGCAGCAAAGACGGCGAGTAAACCGGCAGCAAAAAGTGCGGCCAAATCCAAAGCAGCAAGCAAACCGGCGACTCAGGCGAAGCCTGTTGCCAAAGCCAAGCCGGCTGTAAAAAAGAAGTAATTTAATGACATCTCCGGATTCCTGCCGGGGATACCGAAAAAAGAGCATCCAAACAGGATGCTCTTTTTTTGCGTTCAATGCTCAATATTGGTAATTGCGGGCTTCAGCATTCAGCCTGAAGCCAAGGGTGAAGAACTGTTCATTTCCGCTGCGACGTATGACCCGCGCATCGAGAAACAAGTTGTGGCGCAACATATAGCTGAGCGAAACCTGGATATTCCGAACAGTCTCTGCCCGGCCCTGGAACATGGTATGTCCAAATTCATAAGGTCGGGTATCGTTGTCGAGCCGCGGGTCGTTTCCGTAATTGATACCGGTTACATCTTTTCCGCGCTGAGCCTGCATCCAGTCTGCACGAAGGAGAAACCTGTTCAGCATTGCCTTGCCGCCGTATTGATAAGGCTGCCATTGCATCGAAAACAATATTTCCGAGAAATTACTGCCCAAGGGATGGGCCAGCATTTGGTTATAATGGGTATAGGCCTGCGAAGTGCGGTAATGCGAATAGGTGTACGGTCTTACGCGGTTTGCTTCTGCCTGCAGGAATAACCAACCAAACTTATTGTCTGACACCGTGTACTTCACACCAGCCTGCCAGGCGTATTTATTGGCCCACCAACCGCTGTTTTCACGCAGGTATTTCAACTTGAATTCATCGAGCAGCAACTGGCCGTAAAATTGAAATTTCTCGAGAAAGTTCCACTTCCAGTCAAAAGCCAGTAGTGCGTTATCGCGGCTGCCGCGGTGACTTTCGATGGTGCGATAAAAAATCACCGGGTTCAGATAGTCGGCATCAAAACCACGCTGTCCAAACGAATCGCTGCGGTCAAAAATCACCATTTCGCTCAGGCCGAATTCGAGGTTCGGGCGCAATTGTACCGATGCCCTGTGCATGGCCATGTACTTGATGGGTTGCAATTGGTCGCCGGTAAGCGGGAGAAATCCATTCAGCCTTGCAAACACATTCTGGTAACGGAAGGGTCCGAGATCGGTGTGCAGGCGAAGATGCAAGTATTCTTTTGCGTGATCAGATAAAATCAGGCTGCGAATGCCGTTGCCGGTGAATATCCGGTCATGCCCGGCAACAATGCGCACCCGGTCTTTCAATGCAGAAGTACTGAGGTAACCGCGGGCCTGCAGAAAATCGACACCACGCTTTTTAAACGGCTTCCAGAATCCTTCGCCTTCCACAACACCGTAGCTCCGCACCAGGGTATCTGCCCAACCGGGCAAGAAAACCTGGTTTTCGGTCACTTGCGACCAAAAGCTCAATTTGTTCGCGATTTTTCCACGCAATTCCAGGCCGCGGGTATTTTGCTGCAGCGGATTCGTTGACCCCGGCTGCCCATGCACGTTCAAAACCGGATTGATCACCAGCGAATTCAACGAGTCAGCCCACATGTAAAAGGCTGCCGGACGCTCGTATAAAGGTTTAAATGGCGTGCGGTTCGACGAAGCATAGATATTCCATTCCGGGTTGTCGCGTATGATATAATCGGCCATAAATCCACCTACGGCCATCTTCCCTCCTCCTATCCCCCTGAATTGAGAAACATCGCGTCGGTCGTAAAAGCGGTTCCCCGGGTCGAAGTGACCAATGCGCTTTTCGTTGTCAAATTTTCGGTGTAACCCTTGAATTTCAACGGTTTGAAACCAGCGGTCGGCAAAGCTGTTGGGTGCATAAAGGGCACCTTGTGAAGATAGTTTGAACCCCGCACTGCAGGCAAAAAGCGCTAGAATCCGTAATCTCATGTTGCAAAGAAGGGGATTTTTTTCAAACAGCCCTTCAAGCCCATGCAATTCGCGCACAGCGCATTTGCCTAATCAGCCCCGCCAAGCGCTTTCTTGTAGGTATCGAGACAGCGTTGGCGCGAAAATGCATAATCCACTACAGGTCGCGGATAAGCCGGGGTTCCGAACTCCGGCACCCATTGGCGTATGTAACGGTATTGCGGGTCGAATTTCTCGGTCTGCAATTGCGGATTAAATACCCTGAAATACGGCGCAGCATCAACGCCACTGCCCGAAGCCCATTGCCATCCTCCGTTATTGGAAGCCAGATCGAAATCCAGCAGTTGTTCCGCAAACCAGGCCTCTCCCAGACGCCAGTCGGTGAGCAGGTTCTTGGTCAGAAAGGCGGCGGTGATCATGCGCACGCGGTTGTGCATGTAGCCGGTCGTTGCCAGTTCACGCATGCCGGCGTCGACAATCGGATAACCCGTTGTGCCTGTTTTCCAACGCTCAAAATCATCCGGATTATTCAGCCAGGGTATGCGGTCGTAAGCTGGTTTGAAAGCCCGATGTACCACATGCGGAAAATGCCAGAGTATTTGTTGATAGAACTCGCGCCATATCAATTCATTCAAAAACTTTTCGGCATGCACTTCCAAGGCTCTTCGGGCCAGTGATCTGGCGCTGATTGTACCAAAACGCAGATGCAGACCCAAACGACTGGTTCCGCGAATCCCCGGAATATCACGGGTTTCACCGTATCGCTGCATCAGCTCCACGCCGACTGCATCGGCAGGGAATTCCAGACCGGAGCGCTGAAACCCCATCGATTCAAGTTCGGGCATCGCTGCAGTGAAGCCTTGCCAGGCTTGGCCAAGGAAGCGTTCAGACGGATATTCAGGGATGCCGGTTTCAGCCAGCCTGGCCTTCCATTTGCGGCTGTAGGGCGTGTAAACGGTGTACGGATTGCCGTCGTCTTTGCACACATCGCTGCGCTCAAACACCGTTTGGTCTTTAAAATCGTGGAATGCAATACCTTTTTCTTTCAGCCTTGCGCTGATATCGGCGTCGCGTTCACGGGCATATGGTTCGTGGTCTCGGTTGGTGTAAACGGCTTTGATATTGTATTCCTCCGCCAACTGCTTCCAGATTTGTTCGGGCGTTCCGTGCAGTGCAAGCAGATCAGCCCCGGCGGCGCAAAACTTTGCTTTTATACCAAGCAGTGTTTGGTGAATGAATGACACACGTGCATCCGATCGGTTATTCAGCTTATCGAGGATATTCCGGTCGAATATGAACAGGGGCAATACAGGCAAACCGCTCAGTAAGGCAGCATGCAGGGCGGCATTGTCTTCCACCCGCAGGTCGCGGCGGAACCAATGGATGGCAATTTCAGGTTTGGGCATAGAGTTGTTTAAGCGCCGGAAGAAGATCCGGATACTGAAAAACAAATCCCTCGGCTCTGAGTTTGGCCGGAACCACATTTTGTGAGCCCAGCAGCAATATAGCCCTTTCGCCGAAAATAGCGCGAACGGCAAAAGCCGGCAAGGGTGGCATCAGTACCTTTCTTCCCCTTGCGGTTGCCAGCGACTGGTTGAACCTGCGCTGAGAAACCGCCTGACCGGTAGCCGCGTTGTAGGCTCCCTGCATATTCGGATCGGTCAATGCGCGCACATATATTTCCACCAGATCATCAATATGAATCCAACTTAGCAATTGCTTTCCATCTCCAAAAACAGGCAATGCACCAAGCTGCATAGCCTTTTCAAATGGCTGAAGGAATCCCTTACCCTTTGCCAGCACAAGGGCGGTACGTATGCAACAAACCCGATCGGCATTGGATTTAAACGCATTGGCTGCCGTTTCCCATTGCAAACACACATTCGCCACAAAATCGCTCCCATGGGCTGCTTTTTCATCTAAAGCCTCATCAACAGACGGATAGAAGCCAATTCCCGAAGCTGAAACAAAAGACCGGAGCCTTCCCCCCCGCTGCTTAACTTTTTCAAGTAGCAGGGCAGTGGCTCCTGAACGCGAATCAACGATTTCCTTTTTGTAGGCTGGTGTCCAAGCCTTGTCAGCTATGCCTGCGCCGGCCAAATGAACAATGGAATCGACTCCGTCGAGGCAACGTTCATCCAACTCGCCTGTAGAAATGTTCCAATAAAAATAATTTTGTTCACCTTTTCTTCGTTTATTTGCAGACAGGAACACGCATTCGAATCCCAATTCCGTTAAACGTTTTGCAAGCGTTGTGGCAATGAGACCGGATGCTCCAGTGATTAGAATACGATTCGACATGGGACGCAGAAAAAAAGAAACCACCGAAACGGCGGAAGAGTTGCAAAGGAAAGGCAAGCAGCATTTCCGCGACAAGTATTTCATCAAGGACATTGAAAATATTACAGGAATCAAATCCTACACCCTGAGAATCTGGGAGCAACGCTATGGCATTCTGACGCCGAAACGCACGGAGACCAATATCCGTTACTATGAGGAAGACGACCTGAAATACATGCTGAACGTCGCCATCCTCAATAACAACGGGGTGAAAATCAGCAAGATTGCGAAAATGACCCGCGACGAGGTGCAACGCCGCACCATGCAGGTCAACGAAACCAATTCAAAGTACGACGGACAGATTCAGGCCCTCGTTTCGACGATGATGGCTTTCGACGAGCGCGAATTCAACAAAATCCTCTCCATCAACGTCCTGAAGCTGGGCATGGAGGAAACCATGACCCGGATCATTTTCCCGTTCATGGAACATATTGGTTTGTTGTGGCTGGGAGGAAGTATCCATCCTGCACATGAACACTTCATCACTAATCTGATTCGCCAGCGCCTGTACGTGTCTATCGACCAGCTGAGTATGAATACCCAGCCCGGAGCGCGGAAGTATCTGCTTTTCGTTCCATCCGGCGAACCCCACGATTTGAGCCTGCTGTTTGCCAATTATTTACTGCGCGCACGCGGCCAGCACGTGATTTACCTTGGAACCAGCACACCATTGGAAGACCTCAGCGGCATCTTCCGCATGCACATACCCGATTTCATCTTCTGTTCGCTGACAGCAGCCAATGCAAGTATGCCAACGCAGGTGTTTATCCATGCCATGTCAAAGAGCTGGCCGCAAACCAGGATCCTGCTCACCGGCCAACAGGTGCTGAAACGCAAAGATTTGGTTTTCCCGAGTAATGTGATTGCCATAAACAACCCGGAAGAATTCGCCAACTTCATCGAACGCGAATCGCCCTGGCAAAACAGGATGTAAGGCCGATCACAGCATACTTACGTCCCGGATTTCCCACACGCACTTTTCCTGACGTATCATTGTCGGTATGTCGACGCAGCCACTGCTTGAGCTGACTTCCCTTCACATAGGTTTCCAGGACAAAACCCTGGTCCAGAACGTCAGTTTCGAATTGCAACGCGGTGGCTTTCTTGGAATTGCCGGCGAATCAGGATCGGGCAAGACACTTACCTGCTTTGCAGTCGCCGGTTTACTCGACCCTGCGCTGACACCAAAAGGAGCCGCCTGGTTTACTTGCCGCGATGGCAAGCGCATCAATCTGCTGGAGGCTACCAAAGACGAATGGGCCCGATTGCGCCGATCTGAAATTTCTTTCATCTTCCAGGAACCCATGAGCGCGCTCAATCCTGTGATGCGCTGCGGTGAACAATTGCGGGAATGCCTGCCAGATATCCCCAGAAAAGACCAGGATCAACGCATGGCGGAACTGATGCAATCGATGGGCTTGCAGGACATACGCCGCATACTCCGAAGTTATCCTTTCCAACTCAGCGGTGGCCAGCGCCAACGGTTAATGATTGCCATGGCCCTTGCCAACCGGCCTGCATTGATTATTGCAGACGAGCCAACCACTGCCCTCGATGCTGCGTTAAAAAACCAAATCACAGAATTGCTCACTACCCGATGCCGGGAAGAAGGCGTTTCTGTGATCATGGTTTCGCACGACCTCGACTTGCTTGCAGCGCATTGCCAGGATGTGATGGTGATGCAGGAAGGCAAGGTTATGGAACAAGGAAATGGCCGCCGGATCCTGCACGATCCGGCTCATCCTTACACCCGCTTGTTGCTGAATTGCCGCCCCAGGCTTTCGCGCCGCGGTTATACATTGCCCGATACCCAGGGAAGCACTGCGACTTATGTTCCCAAACAAGCCATAGCATCCTCTTCCCTCTTGTTGCGGGCAAA
>Ga0209972_10000304_pt1 | contig 49071 bp, 39 predicted proteins | sample NOAtaG_7_FD_187302 | JGI IMG/M metagenome (GOLD analysis project Ga0209972, IMG submission 187302) | Freshwater lake microbial communities from Lake Erie, under a cyanobacterial bloom - NOAA_Erie_Diel1S_2200h metaG (SPAdes) (version 2) | ecosystem: Environmental > Aquatic > Freshwater > Lake ...
ATGAAGTTGTCTATGTAAATTCTGCGTTTGAAAAAATCACGGGCTATATATCTAGTGAAGTAATTGGCAAAAATTGTCGTTTCTTACAAGGAACCGATGTATTCCAACCTGAGAAAGATATTCTTAGGAATGCAATTAATAAAGGAGAATCTTGCAGTGTAGTGATTAGGAACTATCGCAAAGATGGTTCTTTATTTTGGAATGAATTAAATATTTCACAAATCTTTGATGAAATGGGCAGGGCGACTCACTTTATCGGTATCCAAACCGATATCACGGCTCGAAAAGAAGCGGAAAAAGATTTAAAGAGGCAGATGAGCCTCACCGTATTACTTAATCGAATTACTGATGAAATTCGTCAAAGCCTTGATATTGAAAGCATTTTTCAAACGGCTGCCCATCAAATTCAGTTGGCTTTTCGGGCTAGCCGTTGCCTCATTTACAAACTAGACTATGAAGATCAAAACTCAGTTCTAGAACCTCAGATCTCTCTGATGTCAGAGCAATTAGCTGACAAAATCTTTTCTGTAAAAGATTTTGAACTACCTTTGTTAAATAGTGCTTTTGGGAAAAGAGTTTCCAATCAAGATCAGGCGATCTCAATTACCAATGTTTATGCAGAGGAAGATTTAGGTGATCTTGGGGAATTGTTCTATCGAATGCAACTGCGATCGCTTCTTGCAATCCGCACTTCATCCCATGGATTGACCAATGGTCTCATTTTATTGCACCATTGTAATAGCTTTCATGAATTGAACTTGATTATTTTATTCATCCAAATGTGGATTTGATTGTGATTGGTGATATGAATCGATTACGACAAATTTTAGCGAATTTAATCGGTAATGCAATCAAATTTACTAGTCGAGGTTCTGTAAATATTTCAGTTACGCAAGTACTCGTTTCACATTATTTGCGTTGTGAACTCAGCGATCACCATGAAGAAACTCAGTTATTAAGAACCTTACAATTTGCAGTTAAGGATACGGGGATTGGCATTCCTAGCGATCGCTTATATCGATTATTTCAACCCTTTAGCCAAGTTGAGGCTTCTACCACAAGGCAATATGGTGGTACTGGGCTAGGACTGGCGATTAGTAAGCGTCTATGTGAACTCATGGGCGGCACAATGTGGGTGAAGAGCAGTGTTAAGGAAGGTTCTACCTTTTACTTTACGATTACTGCTCCCGTGAATGTTTGGGGACAACCTACGACAATCAGTATTTCTCCCACTCAGCCTACGACTCGAACTTATTCAGGTTTACAGAAGCAAAGCTTTGTTTTTGATCCTCAAATGGCTATGCATCATCCGTTGCGAATTTTGCTGGCTGAAGACAATATTGTTAATCAAAAAGTTGCCCTACATATTTTGCACCGTATGGGCTATCAGGCGGATGTGGCGAATAATGGGTTAGAGGTAATATCTGCACTTTTACAGCAACCCTATGACTTGGTGTTTATGGATATGCAGATGCCAAAGATGGATGGGATTGAAACTACCAGAGCGATCGAACAAAATTGTCAAAATGGTAAAATCTTATTTAAGCCAAGGATTGTGGCGATGACCGCCAATGCCATGCAAGGCGATCGGGAGATCTGTCTAGCGGCAGGTATGGATGACTATCTCAGCAAACCAATCCATAATTCTGAACTCGTTCGGGTGTTAGGAGAATGTCTATCAGTGAAGCCAAGTAACACTGTGACCTTATCTTCAATCAACATGTCTACACTTCTTGAAACAGCTAGTGACATCGGTGGCGAAGATCCAGAATTTTTGATAGAACTAATCGACAGTTATCTAGATAATTCGCAATCGCTCCTCCAACAGCTATATACTAGCTTTGCACAGAAAAATTTTGAGGTGATGTTGCTGACAGTACATACCTTAAAATCTAGCAGTAGTGTAATTGGGTCTGAATATCTCGCAACTCTATGCCGTGAATTGGAAACAAATCTACGTAATCAAGAATATGAGGACTTAGATATCAAAATCAATAAAATTACTGATGAGTATGCAAATGTTAAATCTGAATTGGAGCATGAAAAATATCACTAAACTCTTCAGGTAGACGCATATCTGTTAATGTCAATTTTACCGTCTAACCATGTAATGACCACCGATGAAAGTAGTGACCGCAGTAAGCATCCAAGCCTAGCAATAAGTCAAAAAACTAATTGTTTTGAAACACCATCATCTAAGCCTCCTTTAATTTTAATTGTAGATGATGATTCTTTCATGCGAAAAATCTTGGTGCGGTATTTGGAGCGCGAAAATTATCGTGTGGTTGAAGCGACTAATGGCATGGAGGCTTTAAAAATTTATCAAGAATTTCACCCAGATATAATTTTACTGGATGTAATGATGCCAGTTCTAGATGGATTTGAATGTTGTTCCCGTCTCCAAAAGCTGCCAAATGGCGATCATACTCCCGTATTAATTATCACTGCCCTTGAAGATCGAGAGTCTGTAGATCGCGCCTATGGAGTGGGAGCTTCGGACTATGTAACTAAGCCAATCCACTGGGCTGTTTTGCGCCAAAGGGTACGACGTTTGCTGATTCAAGCTAATCTTCGCCAACAGCTTGAATCAGCCAATCAACAGTTAGCAATTGTTGTCCAAGAATTAAGAAGATTAGTCTCCATTGATGGCTTGACCCAAGTGGCTAATCGTCGCTGTCTAGATGAATATCTGGAGAAAGAATGTAGACGATCGCATAGGGAACAAATTCCGCTTTCATTAGTGTTGTGTGACATCGACTTTTTTAAAAACTATAACGATAATTACGGACATCAAGAGGGCGATCGCTGCTTGCAAGAAATCGCCAATGCAATTAGTAAATCCACCAATCGTTCTGCGGATTTGGTCGCTCGGTATGGAGGTGAAGAGTTTGCAATTATTTTGCCGAATACCGATGCCGAAGGAGCTTTGAATGTGGCGATTCGGGCTACAGAAATTGTGCGATCGTTACAACTGCCCCACGCTTGCTCTAAAGTCGCCGATCATGTGACTATTAGCTGCGGGGTTGCAACACTTGTTCCAGCGCATGGGTTTGAAGTGATCCATTTACTCAAATCAGCTGATCGCGCCCTATATCTCGCCAAAGCCGAAGGTCGCAACTGTGTCAGACAAAATGCATACGTCCCAGATTAATAAATAGTGTAAGGCGGCGCTTCGCGCCGCCTTACGACATAGTAAAATCGCGACGTTCTCGAAAATATGGTACGGTCTTATCTGAATGCTATATGACTAAACTACGGTAATCGCATAATTTTATGGAATGGCATATTACGGACGCACAAAGCCTAGCAATAATCGACAACGAGATTGGTGAACACTTACTTTCACCAGCCGAATATGAAATTGTGCGCCAAGTAATTTATGCAACCGCAGATTTTGAATATAAAAACCTTGTCAGATTTTCTGAACAGTCACTACAAGCCGGAGCCACCGCGCTCGCTACTCGTACCACAATTATCGTCGATGTGCCAACCGTCCAAGCAGCCATCTATCCGAAAATCTGTGATACTTTTGCGAATCCCATTTATTGCGGCGTAGAGGCGATCACTCGTCCCCAAAAAGGCAAAACCCAAGCAGCATGGGGGATCGAAACCTTGGCAAAGCGCTATCCCGAAGCAATTTTTGTGATCGGCGAGTCGCAAACAGCGTTAGCCACTCTAGTGGATCTAATTGAGATGGAGGATGTCAAGCCTGCGCTGGTAATTGGCACTCCCGCTGGTTTTATTGATACTGATGTGATCAAGTCTCGCTTAAATGATTCATTAATTCCTCATATTCGCGTCGATGGTCGTAAAGGCAATGCGATCGCTGCGGCGGCTATATTCAATTCTCTGGTCAGCTTGGCGTGGCAAGCCTACGGAAATAAATAACATTAAAGTCGTCGCTTCGCGACGACTTTAATATTTCAAGACCAGATAATGCCTGATAGATTTGCCTCTTGTGTTAGCATTCCCTCAGTGGAGGCATCAGCCATTTTTGATTTACTTAAGTTCGCCTTATAGAAATTCACTCGGGTTAAGTCAGAGCCTTGAAGATTAGCACTAGTCAAATCAGCTTCGCTTAGATCAGCATCACATAGACTAGCTCCATACAAACTCGCAAAGGTCAGATCTACCTCAGAGAGCATTGCTTTATTCAGATTTGCTCCATTGAGACGCGCCCGACTGAGATCAGCCCGTTGCAACATAGCTTCGTTTAGGTTCGCTCCAAATAACCTTGCATCCCTGAGAATCGCCTCACTCAGATCGGCTCGATTTAGCTTTGCCTTGCTCATATTTGCACCTGTCAGTTTGGCGCGAGGCAATTTTGCTTTGTTAAGAATTGCTCCATATAAATTCACGCCATAAAGTCTAGCATCACTAAGATTTGCTTCGCTAAGATCTGCTTCACCTAAGTCAGCACCACTAAAATTTGCGCTGACAAGATTGGTTCGATAGAGCTTAGCACCATTAAAGTCTGCCCCATTAAGCTTAGCATTGCTTAAATTTGCGCCGTAGAGACTAGATTCACTCAGATTTGCCCCACTAAGGTCGGCATGACTCAAGTCAATCCCATTCATATCAGTTCTGCTGAGATTTACTCCCGCAAATTTCCGACGACCCGCATGATAGCCATTGATTAGTTCACTTACTTCCATTAAGTTTTCACCATTTTTTTAATAAATAATTTCTACCCTCAAAAGAACAAGCGTTATACCAATTTACAAAAGTGTTGTCACACTTTTGTGAATTGCTTATATTATTGGAATAGGATATGGCGCACAGCTCTATAAGTAGAAACGCTTAATTAATTACACATCCAAACCCGTAAGGTTTCGCCCCTAGGGGGCGAAACCTTACGGGTTTGGATGATTTATTCTGCACAGGTACTTATCTTATTCATTGTTTTCGTCTATTTCTGCTTCCATTGCTTCTAAAATCTCTTGTTCTTGTGCAGTAAAATCTTCCTCACTGATATCACCAAGATCAAACTTTAGTTGTAAAGTGGTGAGCCTTTTTTGAAGATTTTCGGTTTTCCTAACTCAGTAGTCGCCCTTGCTTCGATTTGTTCCGCGATCCAGACCAGTCCATCAAGGGGGGGCTGTCAGTAGTTGCCATATCATTGGGAAATGTACTCCTTAATTTCTGATTGCAGGCTGACGGATTTTGTAAAACAGCCTCATAAACTAAACCTATGCTAAGTGTTGCCTACCAATATGGGGTACGCCCCCTTTTATTTTCACTTGATCCTGAAGCTGTGCATCATTTCGCGATCGCCACTTGTCACCGAATTAGTGAATCTCCAACTCTGCAAGCGATCGCTAAGTCTACCTTTTACTATAACGATTCGCGGCTATCGCAAACCTTATGGAACCTTAAATTTGAGAATCCCGTTGGCTTAGCAGCAGGTTTTGACAAAAATGCTGAAGCAATCGGCGCATGGGAACATCTGGGATTTGGATTTGCAGAAGTGGGGACAATTACGGCACATGCTCAGTCTGGCAATCCACAACCGCGTTTGTTTCGCTTGCCCAGCGATCGCGCAGTTTTAAATCGGATGGGTTTTAATAATCGTGGTGCAGCAGCAACAGCGACTGATATTAAAAATTACTTGCAAGCCCATAAGCTGAGCATTCCCCTTGGCATTAATCTTGGCAAATCTAAAATTACGGAGATCGCCGATGCAAAACTAGACTATGCCGAGAGCTTGCGATCGCTATATGATTTTGGAGATTATTTCGTCGTTAATGTCAGTTCACCAAATACGCCCAATTTGAGGGACTTGCAAGCAACCGATCAACTATGCGCGATTCTTGCAGAACTAAATCCAATTAACACCCAGAAAAAACCGATTTTAGTAAAAATCGCCCCTGACTTGAATGATGCTGACATTGTTGAGGTAGTCAAAGCGAGTCAAACCTATGGCGTAGCAGGAATTATTGCTACAAACACGACGATTTCTCGTCAAAACTTAACAACTACGCATTTGTCCATTACTGGGAAACTTGTCACTGAGGAAGCAGGTGGAATTAGTGGTCAACCTTTACGCGATCGCTCTTTGGAAGTGATCAACCTCATCTGGCAAACAACTCAAGGAAGTTTACCAATCATCGGTGTGGGAGGCATTTTCACGGCGGAAGATGCTTGGCAAAAGATTACGGCTGGTGCAGCGATCGTGCAGGTTTATACGGGCTTAATTTATGAGGGGCCAATGATCGTCAAAAATATATTGAAAGGATTGGTTGCCAAGTTAGAAGCAAATGGCTTAGATAATATTCAACAAGCGATCGGGATGTCGTATAAATAAGAAAAAGACGGGCAAAGCCCGTCTTTTTCTTATTGGAATGGTAGTAAAAGAATACTCAAAATTGTAAAGATCTCATTAATGAAATAATCTCGCTGATCAATTTTGAGAATGCGATCACATAGTTGCATAAATTTCCAATCTGTCCCTGTTGTCACACAGCCATAAACGGGTTGATCAACTAAACCAGTTTTCGTATTTACTATTTGTGCAGCGATCATCTCTGCCGCACATTGCCCCAAACCCGATTTGATATTTTCATTTTTTGCTTCGACCAACATCAGTACAGGCGATCGCACTTCATAGGAATCCTTGATCGCGCTGAGAATATAGTCGCAGTAACCTGTCAATCCTTGTGTCGGATCGATATTAAATTCTGTGCCAGAGAAAAATCCAATTTCATAGTTGAGATGACGACGTACCTCTAGGAGCACAGGTGCAATCACCATTTCTGATCTAGCTTTTTCGGTATTGATCGCGGTAGCTAGGGCAAGGTTTTCATCCAGTGTAGTAATTAAATAATCACTAGCTGTAGTTGGCAAAATATTGAGAAAAAGACTTTTTGGCTCTTCGACAACTAGCCCAAAAGTCTCTCGAACACGAGATAGGTTGAAGTCACTGTAAGCCATGTTAATTTCCCCAGAATAAAAAAGGCGGCGCATAGCGCCGCCTTTTTTGGTTTAAGTTAGAGCGGCTGCGCCACCAACTACTTCCAGAATTTCTTGAGTAATCGCGGCTTGGCGGGCTTTGTTGTACTGCAATGTCAGGGACTTAATCAGGTCGCCTGCATTTTCAGTAGCGTTGTTCATCGCTGTCATCCGAGCAGCAAGTTCGCTAGCTACGGATTCTTGCAAAGCGCGGAGGATTTGATTGCTCAGATACAGAGGTAACAAAGCATCAAGGATTTGTTCAGGATTTTGTTCAAAGAGCAATTCTTTTGGCAATTCCTTGACAGTAATTTCTCTCTTTTCGCGCTCTACTTGGAATTTACCACCACGGGTAATTAGGCGGAAAATTTCATCGTCTTGAGGCTCTAGTCCTTGAGGTTCCAATGGCAATAGAGTTTGGAGAACAGGACGAGAGCTAATCAGAGATACGAAGCGCGTATAGATTAACTCAACACGATCAATTACACCAGCTAAAAATGCTGAGGTAATCTCATCCTCGATCGCATTGGCTTCAGCTGCGTTAGGAATTTGGTTTAAGCTAACAAACTTAGCGGCGATAGGTTGCTCACGACGGGCAAAGTATTGTGCCGCCTTTCGACCGACCAAGATAAAGGTGTAATTAATACCTTGTTCCTTTAATTCCTTAGCACGGGCTTCGGCGCGGCGGATAATGGTTGAGTTATAGCCACCACAAAGACCGCGATCGCCTGAAATTACCAGAAGACCAACGGTTTTGACAGGACGTTTTTCAAGCAAAGGCAGACTGACATCCTCAAAGGAAATACGCTGCTGGAGACGATATAGGACTTGAGCGAGGCGATCGGCAAAAGGACGTGTGGCAAGAACTTGCATCTGAGCGCGTCTGACCTTTGCGGCTGCGACTAGACGCATTGCTTCAGTTATCTTGCGAGTATTCTTAACAGTGCCGATGCGATCGCGGATGGATTTGAGGTTAGCCATGAAACTAAATTGCTACTTGCTATTGAATACTATGGAAAATTTGGAATATCACAGAAGACACTTAAGTATCCTAAGTATCTTAATAAAAAATTGCGCCTTCAAACCGCAAACTAATGTATATCCTTGAAATTGATTAGCATGGTAATAAATCTGCTGACGCAGATTTATTACCAAAAATTTGCCAATAACCTTTTAATCCCTTGATATGATCGCCTCTTCACCTTCTTTCAACCCAATTTTTACGATAAATAGCCCCAACCCTGATATTACTGAACCATCAGATGATCTGCTCGAAATTGCAGGGCGTAAGTTCCGATCACGCTTAATGACTGGCTCAGGAAAATATGCCAACTTCGAGGTAATGCGTCAGGCGATCGCCGCCAGTGGTTGCGAGATCGTCACCGTGGCAGTGCGTCGGGTGCAAACTAATGCGGCAGGTCATGAAGGGTTAGCTGAAGCGATCGATTGGAGCAAATATTGGCTGTTGCCCAACACTGCTGGCTGTCAAACTGCCGATGAAGCAGTGCGCGTGGCAAGATTGGGGCGCGAGATGGCAAAGATTTTGGGGCAAGAAGATAATAATTTTGTCAAGCTAGAAGTAATTCCCGATCTTAAATATTTGCTGCCCGATCCGCTTGGCACTTGTAAAGCCGCCGAACAACTGGTCAAAGAAGGTTTTGCAGTTTTGCCCTACATCAATGCTGATCCAAGACTTGCGAAAACCCTCGAAGAAATTGGTTGCGTCACCGTGATGCCCCTCGGTTCGCCCATTGGCTCAGGACAAGGCATTAACAATGCTGCAAATATCAGGATTATTATCGAAGAATCGAAAGTGCCTGTAGTTGTCGATGCAGGTATTGGTGTCCCCAGTGAGGCAGCAGCAGCAATGGAAATGGGCGCAACTGCTTTATTAGTGAATACGGCGATCGCCTGTGCGAATAATCCTGTGGCGATGGGTCGGGCGATGGGAATGGCAACTGAGGCAGGACGCGCCGCTTATTTATCAGGACGAATTCCAGTCAAAGCATATGCTAGTGCCAGTTCCCCATTAACTGGGCTAGTTTCATAAAACATAGGGTTGCAATGCAACCCTACGTTTTATGGTTTCAAACGTTTTAGTATCTTTGTCCATATTCTTTGCGATCGCAGTTTCAGCACTTGCCAATAATCTAAGTCGGGAATATTGCTTTGATATAACTGCTTGTGATCAAAAAACTCATTGAGTTCTGCCAAAATCACCTGTAACCGCATAGTGATATTTTCAGGACGATGCTCTTCTAATAATGTTGGTGACAAAGATAACTTTTGATTGGTCTGAATTACTTTGAGAATCCGTTGCATATCAAACTCTTGTGAATATCCTGCAATCTTGTAACAGTTAAAAGCTGGATCTAAATAATCTGATAATCCATGATTGACGCTCGAAAAGACTTGGCAGCCACAGGCTAGAGCCTCCATCGGTTGCAGTCCAAATCCTTCAGTAACGCCCTGAACTGCCCAATATTCTGCGGAATCGTATAGATAAACCTTAGCGTGATTAAATAATCCTTCCAAATCTTCAACATAGCGATCAACTACTTCCACACGACATTGCTTTTGCAAAGCAGGAATTAATTGGTTCATCAAATAACTAGATGATTTGCGAGCCTGTACCAGTACATCAATATCGCGATCGCGATGTTGATCTTGAAATTTATTGGAGATTTCATTTGGCAAATAATAAATTAATGAATGCGGCGATCGCTGTCCCCAATATCCGAGAGTATTACGACTGACGGTAATAATTGGCACACTAGCGGGTAAATTAAATCCATATTCCGCACTATGGGCATGGTAAATCGCATTCAAACGTTTTAGTTTAGGGGCTAGCTTAGCAACATCAAACCCCCAACTCATCACAAAAATCACATCATCCAAAGCTCGAAATGTATCGTCCCCTTTCAGTAAATCATCTAACCATAAATGCCCTTTCTCTCGTTGACGATAGGTGACTACTTCCGCAGGACAAACTTTTTTAACTAATTCCAAGGTTTTTAGCTCAGCCCATAATCCGCCGCAAGCAAATTTATTTGTAGTTCCTGGTAGCAAAAAGTATAGTCTTCTCATTTATCAAGTTCAAATATTAGGCTCAAATCCTTGTTAAACAAGTTTAGGTTAAAAGAGATAACCAGCAAAAAACTCCATTGGAGTTTTTTGCCTCTGTGGATTGTGGCTACTTCTTTCAGTTATGCAGGCGGAGGCAAAGTTAGCGGGTTTGTTTCAGACTATAGTAGGCGGTGCGGTGGGCGGATCACTCAGTTCTTGGGCGAGTTTTCAATTAGCGGTTACCTATGGTGATGCGGTGGATTTATTAGCGATTTATGCTTGTTTACGGGGTTTTTCGACGGGATTTATGCAATGGACATGGATGAAACAGCACTTTAAGCGATCGGGTTGGTGGATTGTGGGTACTACAGTCAGTTGGTATGTAGGCGTAATGGTAGGCAGTTTATTGATCAAACAGTTGGGATATTTTTTAACGCTGGTGGTCGGGGCAATTTACGGATTGCTGACAGGGATCACCTTGCTTTTATTTTTCTGGGATCGGTTTACTTCCTCTCAAGCGCCAAATAAATGAAGGTGGCGCTTTGCGCCGCCTTTATTTATTTGGCGCTTGAATTTCTATACCTCTCATTTTCTAGGCGCACTAAAGTTACACTAAGACATAAGTTCATATGATGATTAGGCATGGCACTTTTTACACTGCGATCGCTCCGCAAAGATTTTGGCATCAAGGAAATCCTCAAGGATGCAAGTTTTAGCCTCGATGAAGGCGATAAAGTCGGACTGATTGGCACAAATGGTTCGGGAAAATCCACATTACTTAAAATGATCGCGGGGCTAGAACATAGTGATGGCGGTGAACTTTGGGTAAATTCCAGCGCCAAAATCATCTATTTACCACAACAGCCAGACCTGAATGAAGAAAATACGGTCTTAGAACAGGTATTTGCCGATAGTGGCGAACAGATGTCCTTAGTCAAGGAATATGAAGAAATTTCCGACAAGTTAACTCACGGACATGGCGATATGGATCGGTTGCTAGAGCAACTATCGCGAGTATCTGAACGCATGGATCAGACGGGGGCTTGGGATTTGGAGACTAATGCCAAAATTGTGTTAACTAAATTAGGAATTGACGATCTCGAAGCGAAAATCGGTAGTCTTTCGGGTGGATATCGCAAAAGAATTGCGATCGCCTCAGCATTGCTCTCTGCGCCTGATGTTTTATTAATGGATGAGCCGACCAACCATCTAGATGCGCTCTCGGTGGAATGGTTACAGAGCTATCTTAATCGCTATCGTGGTGCTTTATTGCTGATTACCCACGATCGCTATTTTCTAGATCGCGTCACCAATCGCATTATCGAAATTGATCGCGGCGACCTGTATTCCTATTCAGGCAATTATTCCTATTATTTAGAGAAAAAAGCGGAAGCAGAAGAGTCATCACTGAGTACGCAGCGTAAACATGCAGGACTATTACGGCGGGAATTGGAATGGTTGAAAAAAGGACCTAAGGCGCGGAGTACCAAGCAGAAGGCACGCATTGATCGCGCCCATGCTCTGCAAGCCACCGAGTTTAAACAAGCCAATGCTAAAGTTGATATCACCACCGCAGGGCGACGCATCGGCAAAAAAGTAGTAGAACTCGATCGCATTAGTAAATCCTTTGGCGATCGCACCCTAATTAAAGATTTTTCCTACAACTTCACTCCCGAAGATCGCATCGGCATTATTGGCTCCAATGGCGCTGGTAAATCCACACTGATGAATATGATCATCGGAAAATTGCAGCCTGATGCAGGCACTGTAGAAATTGGTACGACGATCCATTTCGGCTATTTCGATCAACATTCTGACGATCTGGCTGAACATGGTAATCAGCGTGTCATTGACTATCTCAAAGATGTCTCTGAACTAGTCAAGACCTCGGATGGGAGCATCATTACTGCTTCGCAAATGTTAGAGCGATTTCTCTTTCCTGGTAATACGCAATATGCGCCGATCAATAAACTTTCTGGTGGCGAAAAGCGGCGCTTATTCCTTCTCAAGGTCTTGATGGCAGCTCCGAACGTCTTGATCCTTGATGAACCAACTAACGACCTTGATGTGCAGACTCTCGCTGTATTAGAAGAATATCTCGAAGACTTTAATGGCTGCGTGATTGTAGTATCCCACGATCGCTACTTTCTTGATCGCACGGTTGAAATGGTGTTTTCCTTTGAGCCAGAAGGTGAAGTTCGCTTGTACCCTGGCAATTATTCTATCTATTTGGAATATAAAAAAGACGAAGCGGAGAAAGGCTCTAGTAACGCAAAAGAGCAAACTAATAAAGTTGTTAAAGAACAGAAATCGAGTAATGTTATCCCATCTGTGGCTGAAACTGCTAAACCGAAAACTGAGTCCAAAAAGCCTTCACAACTTTCTTACAAAGAGAAACGCGAGTATGAAGAACTAGAAGCTAAAATCCCCAAACTAGAGGAAGAAAAGACCCAAACCGAGAAAAAGCTCTATCACAATCCGCCTACTGGTCATACAGAATTGCAGAAACTGTCTGATCGCTTAGCAGAATTAACTGTAGCGATCGATAAATCTACTGAGCGTTGGCTAGAACTTGCTGAGCGTTTATAGTTTTTAAGTAGCTAGACATAATTAGTGACAGATCAAAACCCGTAAGGTTACGCCCCTATGGGGCGTAACCTTACTTTAGCTTATAAAAGTATCGTCACACTTTTATAAGTTAAAAAGCAAATCCTGTAACGGTTTTAAAAGCACAAAATGGCTACGCCATTTTGTGCTTTTGTATTACTACTCCCTTCCCAGTGAAAAATTAGACGTTGCGGCGCAAAGCGCCGCAACGTCTAATTCTTGGTTTTATATGGCTATTTCTTTGGTGGGAAGGGAGTATGCAATTTATACATTGCTTATATTTAAAATTACAGGACATCACTGAATACTCAGTATAAATACTGATTTTCTGTATTTATAAAGCCTGTTACTAAGTGTATCCGCTATATTTGTTATATCTTTTGCAAAACGTAAGTAGATGGACATAATTAACTACAAACCCAAATCCGTAGGATTTGCCTCTGCGGGTGGAGTTTACAGTGCATTGCGATCAAACAAACCAAGCAAATTTTTGAAAGTATGGCTTTGCAACACTTTCAAAAATTTGCTTGGTTTGTTTGATCGGCAATTGCTGCAAGTAATTGATTCTGCACAGGTACTTATGAGTGCCTAAAAATAATTATTGAAGTGGCTACGCCATTTTAGCGATTCCTAAAGCTTTACGAGCGAACAAACAAATAGCTTCACCCAAAAAATAGCCTTGACTAATAATCACCCATCAACACAAATAGCACCTAATAGCTCAAGGTGGAATCTGGCTCATTTTGGGATAGAACTTAAAAATCCTCGCTATTGGTTTGAGGTAATCGGCATCGCGATCGCCTATTTTGCATCCTCTTGGATAATCGCTAATACTATCCCTAGACTTTATGGTCCTTCTCCTGTCTGGCCAGGAGCGGGGTTTAATGTGGGGTTACTTTTAGCATTTGGGCGATCGCGATGGTTAGGCGTTTTTTTAGGCATCCTATTTTTTAACCTTCATCGAAACTGGTTAACTGTTTTAATTCCAGCATTAGGATCAAGCATTGGTTCCACCATTGGCACATTGATCACCGTTTCACTGATATTAAGATTTACGCGCACAACTTACCCCTTCCATCAAGTTCGCCATGTAGTTATGTTTTCTCTATGTTCCCTATTTAGTGGAACCATCTTCCAGACCATTACGGGCACTGGCATATATATTCTCACTAAACGATATGAGGGGAATTTCCTACAAGATTTTTTCTTGCCATGGTGGATTGGGGATTCGATAGGGGTGTTGATTTTTGCATCTATCGCCTTAACATGGCTGCGATCGCCTCGAGACAATACGATCAAATCTTGGCTGAATTTGGAAGTAGCTATTGCGATAAGTAGTTTAATCTTAGTTGCCTATTTCTCCTTTTATCAAAGCCAACCTATAGAATACTTACTATTACCACCATTGCTCTGGTCAGCTTTTCGTTTTGGGGCAAAGATAACTACCTTGCTAATCATGCTTGTTAGCATGACAGCCTCTGTAGCAACAGCATATAAGTTTGGCGTTTTTTATAAAGCTATAGGTCAAGGAGATTCTCTGTTATTACTACAAATCTTTATGGGTGTAATCGCTTTGACGACAATGATCACTATTGCCATTGTAGAAGAAAACCGTAAAGCAAACTTATGCTTGCAAAGAGCTAATGCCGATTTAGAGCAAAGGGTGCTTGAGCGTACTAGTGCTCTGCGTCAAAGTGAAGCTAAGGCTCTAGAACTAGCGTCTAAAGCTGAATCTGCTAATCAAGCTAAAAGTGCTTTCATTGCCAATATGAGCCATGAACTGCGATCGCCACTAAATGCAGTACTTGGCTTTTCGCAAATGATGATGAGAGCGAAGAATTTAACAGCAGAACATTATGAAAGCGTCAGTATTATTAATCAAAGCGGCGATTACCTGTTAACACTTATTAACAACATTCTTGACCTATCAAAAATTGAAGCAGGTAAAACAACTCTAAATATACAAACTTTTGATCTAGAGCATTTGTTAGATGATATCGAAGATATGTTCCAACTAAGTGCATTCAATGCTGGAATTAGCCTAGTTTTTGAGCGTGATGTCAGTGTTCCCAAATATATCTGTACTGATCAAGTCAAGTTGCGCCAAGTCCTGATCAATTTGATTGGCAATGGGATCAAATTTACTAAGAATGGCTCGGTTTCCGTTGTTGTTACCAATGCTGGTCAGTCTAAAAATATATCGGTTGAAACTTTAGCGGAAACTTTAGAATCTTCATCAGATGATAAATGCATTCTCAATTTCAGCATTCGCGATACAGGACAGGGTATTGCCGATGAAGAATTGTCCGAATTATTTATATCCTTTTCTCAAGCTCAAGCAGGACGTGAAAAGCAAGAAGGCACAGGCTTAGGCTTAGCAATTAGCCGCAGGTTTGTACAGTTGATGGGTGGTGAGATCTCAGTCACTAGTGAACTTGGCAAAGGTTCTACTTTCCAGTTTCAGATTCACGCGCAACTTGGTAAAGAGATTGTTAGTAATCCTAACGAAAAAAGACGAGCATTAGCCCTTGCTCCTGAGCAACCCAATTACAAAATCTTAGTTGTGGATGATAAACCCGTTAATTGTCAATTGTTAGTAAAGCTACTAAGACCGATGGGCTTTGAAGTCCAAGAAGCTAACAATGGACAAGAGGCGATCGCCATCTGGGATCAGTGGGAGCCACACTTAATCTGGATGGATATGCGAATGCCAGTCATGGACGGCTATGAAGCGACAAAATACATCAAGTCCACTATTAAAGGCAATGCTACTGCTGTGATCGCTTTAACAGCCAGTGCATTAGAAGAAGAAAAAGCGATTGTGCTCTCAGTAGGTTGCGACGACTTCATCCGTAAGCCATTTAAAGAACACATAATTTTTGATACTCTTGCCAAATATTTGGGAGTGAAGTACACTTACGAGAATATTCAGTATAATGAACAAAAAACCCATTTTTTCTCAGAAATACTCCTAGCTCCTGAAAATTTAAAGGTCATGCCAGATAGCTGGATTATGCAATTATATAGATCATGCCTTGAAGCTGATAAAAATATTGTTATAAACTTAATTGGGCAAATTCCAGAAAACGAAACTTTCTTAGTGCGATCGCTAACTAAACTAGTACATAATTTCCAATTTGATAAATTAATTGATCTAACTGAACCTTTACTTTCAAAGTATATTGAATAACGCTTTGCGTTCTGATTAAATCTGCAAAATTAATTCATGAACTATAACCATTCGCTAGAAATAATGGGCAATATCCTTTTAGTAGATGATCTGCCAGAAAATTTACAACTATTAAGTGACTTACTAGTTACGCTTGGATATAGTGTCCGAAGTGTAACTAGTGGACGGATGGCTCTTAAAACTGCGAAGGTAAAACAGCCAGATCTGATTCTTTTAGATATCAAGATGCCAGAGATGGATGGATATCAAGTCTGCCAAGCTCTCAAAGATGATCTAGACTTACGAGATATCCCTGTAATTTTTATTAGCTCTTTAGATGATGTCTTTGATAAAGTAAAAGCTTTTTGGTCTGGAGGGGTTGATTATATTTGCAAACCTTTCCAAAGCGAGGAGGTATTAGTTCGTGTCGAAAATCAATTGACAATTCAGCGCCAGAAACGTTTATTGCAAGACGAAATCGCTAGGCATAAAGAAACTGAAGAAATGTTGTATCAGTCTAGAGCTTTAGTCACTAGCGTTTTAAATAGTGTGTCTGATGGTATTGCGGCTATGCAGGCAGTTCGCGATCCAATTACTGGAAACATCATGGATTTTCGTTGCTTAATCTTAAATCTGATGATATCAAGAATATTTGATCGCTGCCGAGAGGATTTAATTGGTAAATTAGTGCTAAGGAGATTTCTTGAAAAATTTAACCGCCAAATGTTTGACCAATTAATTAATGTTGTAGAGACTGGGGTGACTCTAGATGAAGAGATCTACTATTCTTCAGAACCTGTTGGTTGGTATCATGTCATAGCTATCAAGTTAGGTGATGGCTTTACAATCACGATTAGAGATATTTCTGCTAAGAAACAACGCACCTAAAAAATGGGCTGTGCTTCGCACAGCCCATTTTTTAGGTGCTAAACAAAAGAGATCGCATTTGTTTAGCTATGAGATCAGGATGATCGGCTTTCATTAAGGCGCGAACTACCGCAACACGTTTAGCACCCGCCGCGATCGCAGCTTCTAAATTATGTTCATCAAGTCCACCGATCGCGAACCAAGGAATGTTGATATTCTTAGCAGCATAGTTGACATACTCATGACCAGACGCAGCCTTATTGGGCTTAGTTGGTGTCGCATGGACTGGGCCAACGCCAACATAATCTACTTGATTATTCAGAGCAATTTCTAGTTCTTGGGGATTCGTGGTTGACTGCCCAATAATGTATTGCGATGCATTGCCACCATGCGCATTTAAAATTTGGCGCACTACAGCAACGGGCAGATCTGTCTGACCCACATGGATACCATCAGCTCCCACCGCGATCGCAATATCAACGCGATCATTAACTAGAAATAAAGCATTATATTTATGACAAATTTCACAAAGTTGTTGGGCGATCGCATAGCGAGTTCCATCCTCACCATCCTTTTGACGATACTGCACAATCTGCACACCGCCTTGCAAAGCCGACTTCACAACTGAGACAATATTCTCTACAGGCATCGTCACCAGATATAAACTTGCAGCTTGTAATTTTTGGCGACGGATTTCACCAATATTGGTAACTTCATGTGTCAGTAATTGACTCTCAAGGGTATAGACCTGATAGCGCATTTGTTTCATCGCTTCTCCCATAGTGAGATCAACGACTTTGCTATATTCTTCTAAAACTCTGAGCGCTTCTTGCAAACGTCCCATATTCGCTCTGAGGACAGCTTGGACATCGGCACGAACAGATTCATTTGCATGGCTCAACCCTGTGGCAGGATCGTCGGGAGTATTACGGGCGCGACGAAATTCTTCTTTGTGCCATTGAGCGAGTTCTTGGCGCATGTGTTTGCAGCGATCGCACAAGTTCACTTCTTCCAAACCAAACCGACACCATTCTTCGATGGTTCGTAAAGCTTCACGGGCGCGATCAAGGTTGGCATCGAGGATGCGGTAAATGATTTGTTGAGACATATAAGCAAAGGGTGATACGCAAAAGTAGAGGCAATTCATGAATTGCCTCTACTTTTGCATTTGGTTAAAATTCAAAGTCAAATGTAGGCTCGGCGCGTAACTTACCTAAGCCTAATTCTTTATCGTCGATGAGCTTGATTTCGTAGTAGCCCAAAATATGGTGCGGAGCAGGATTACCACGCGACGCACCAGTAATGCCCATTGCAATAATTACGCAGATATTACCTTTGGTGTTTTTGGCACGTTGTTTCCACCGTTTGTGGTGTTCACCATTGAGAGTGGATTTGTCAAATTCACCGAATAGATGTAAGTCATCATTTCCCATCACCATTAAGCCAAGATGACAAATATTACCAAAGATATCTTCGGCGGGATTGAAACATAAAGACTGGATACCATCAAAACTATTGATTTGTTCGATTAATTCCAGTGCTTTGGGGCGTGAAGTCTGGATCATCAGCCCTGCGAGCCCTTCACCTTTTTTGTTAGGCGCGATCGCAGTGATTGAGTCAGAAAACTGATGATGGATATCAGCATTCCGCAAAAAATCCACTTGCTCCCAAGGGATCGTCATCATATGGATAAGAGCATTATCTGGCCAGAGATCTTCATTGATTAGTGGCGAATCATCATCATCTTCGTCATCCTCTTCAACTAACTGATGTAACTCATTAGCTAGATCTGGCATGGTTTTAACAACAACCTTAATTGCCTCTTCAACATCGCTATCGAGGCTTGGCGCATAAACTGTGTAAGTGCCAGAGAGCTTATTAAAATTGGAATTCAAGCGCTTACGGTACTGTTCCCAAAAGTTATTGAGCGACTCTAGAGCAACTGTTAATGCGATCGCCTCCTCATCATAGAGATAGGGTCTACCGCCTTCTAAGGGATGCAAAGCACCATAGATCGGTTTCATCGGTATAGTTGCCGCAGGCAAAGCCCTAACTTTGCCTCGGAATGGAAATGGAGGAAAGTCATCTTCCATTTCCAATTCAGGCGTTTCAAAAAGATTAAACAGACAGTCTTGATGTAAAAAAGTCTCTTCGATCTCATCTTCAGAGTTGCCTGCAACAATACGCTGTCGAAATTTTACCAACGACTCTTCAGATCGATAAAAAATGACACCCTGTTCTAACCCCATCTTGCCCATGACGATCGCATAAAGAGTGTCGAGATCCCAATGATCAAGCTGGATTGAAATTACTTGGTGATCCCAAAGTATATTCCAAGGTGCATTTTGCCATAGCTGCTCAGACTGTTTATGTAAAGCCGCAGCAAACCTCTCAGGCACAACTGGCGGATTTGCCGTAAAGCTTTCCAAAATATGCGAGAAGATCTCATCAATCAATGGCAAGCGCTCGAAATATTCAACAGATATTCCTAAATCCTGAAGCACACCGCGCAAATAAAACTGAAGCTCGCGATCGCATACTAAAATCTTCTGGGGCAAGGACGGCTGGGCAGGACTTTGGGGATGTTCGATTGCTTGCAACAAAGCACGAACAAAGGCTTCTTGCCCCACAGCCGATTCAACTACGTCCATAGAACGCACCATTCCCATTGAACCATCTACCCACAAAATGCAATGGGGTTTAGACTCTTCATCATGACCATGAAGAGGGATAATATTAGAAGAGTCTTGCGGCTGGCGGATCTTAGCGGGTAAAGCCCGACGATCACCTTCCCAAACCGCAGATGACTGCTTGAGTTTTTTAAGGCGACGAAGAGTAGATCTGTTTAGCGTAGTCATCGAAAATTTTCTCTAGATTTGCCACTCCTCAGGAAATTTATCAGAGTGCATTGATCGATTTAACTACGATATGGTTAGAAATTTCTAGGTTTGGTCAGAAATTATATCAATCTCTAGTTAGAACTTAGCCTAAAGAGATTTAATCCTCTCGATTTTCTAGGTTTTAGCGATACAATAAAATCAATAAATTTTTTAAAAGCATTGCTTCGCAACACTTTTAAAAAATCTATCGTATCCCTTTTGCTTGCAAAAGGTTGTAAAAAATAACTCTAACTATATTTCTGCATTTTTATGGACGAGCTAAAACCGATTCTCAATGAGTTCTTAGGGCAACCCGTTGCATTTTTTGGTGGACTCGTTTCGGGCTTTCTCAAGCTCGATCTCCAACAAGATCCTTTAAAGGGTTGGCTAGAAAAGCAAGGAGCAACGCCGACCACGGTCGCTTCTAGTAGCAATAATGGCAAAAATGACGGCCCACAATCTATTTCGATTGACTAAATAAAATCTTAATTAAGTAGCTAGGCATAATTAATTACAAAGCAAAACCCGTAAAGTTTCGCCCCGCAGAGGTGAAACTTTACGGGTTTTAGTGATTTATTTTGTACAAGTACTTAATCAAGAAAATAGAGGAGGTGCAAAGCACTTCCTCTATTTTCTTGATTGCCACAATATTAGACAATAGGAATAGCCCAAGCGCTACCCCTATTGTTTATGAAATACAGCTTATGTGGTTTCCCTATCTCTTGCTTGCGATCGCCTATCTTTTAGGATCATTCCCTACAGGTTATTTAGTGGGACGTATTGTGGGTATTGATATTCGCGAGCTTGGTTCAGGCTCGACAGGAGCAACGAATGTATGGCGCAATGTCGGCAAGTTTGCAGGAATTAGTGTATTTGTGACTGATTTTGCTAAGGGCGCGATCGCAATTTACATGATGCAATCAGCGAATTACTTACAAGTTCTCTTGGCTTCAACTTTTAGATATTCTCAACCGCCAATTACCGATAATTTATCGCTGTTCGTAATTGGGTCAGGGATGCTTGCCCTAATTGGTCACAGCCGACCAGTTTGGTTGGGGTTTAAGGGCGGTAAGTCAGTGGCGACAGGGGTAGGTATTTTGTTTATGTTGAATTGGATTGTTGCGATCGCGGCTTTTAGCGTTTGGCTAGCGACAATGGCAATTTGGCGAATAGTGTCGATTAGCTCGATTGCGGCAGCCGCTGCTGCCCCAGTTTTGATGTGGACATTGCAAGGGAATATTGTTTATTCAAGCTTTGTAACTGTCGGCTGCATTTTTGTAATCTGGTTACATCGCTCTAATATCGAGCGTATTCTCAACGGCACGGAGTTCAGCTTTAAGTCTGACTCAAATGCATAAACCAAGAAGCTGTGGCAGCGCAACTGCCAGCTTTATGTTGATCTCCAGCAGTGTAGAAAAGTGTCGGCGCTTTGCGCCGACACTTTTCCATTGGGGGTTATGTCCTAAGCAAAACTTACATTAACTATAGTAAAAAAACTAAAACAGGCAAATGGTACTTAGTTTAACGGGGCAAATCTGTTTGGACTTAATCACTTTTCTCAAACTGCTATTCATTGACTCAAGTGCCTTAGTGGTATAAATCGCTCTACGAATCTCAGATGGGAAAGCAAAGAAGGGGATAATGTTCGCCCAATGACTGCGCCAAGACTTGCTAATTGATGGATATTGCTTGTCCCATCTCTCCGCAAGGAGTTCAAGGTTAAACTCTGCCTCCGATTCCGATTCCGTTGCCGCCGTATAAATCGCCTTGAGGTCAGCACAAATTCTTTTAATAACTGATGTTACGTGGAAGTTTCTAAGACCCTCACCCCTAGCCCCTCTCCCTTTGGGAGAGGGGGACAAGAGTTTTCTGGATTTTGCTCCCCCTCTCCTCTCTGGGAGAGGGGACTGGGGGGGTGAGGGCAATCTTCATTCCACGTAACATCAGTTAATAATTACTAGCTGTTTTGCGGTGATGAATGGCTGTTAATCCATTAGATTGCAATAGCTTGCCATTCTCCACGATCGCATAGATAAGCCAATGATCACCACATTCCATTCGCTGCATCACTCTGCATTCTAAAAAGGCTAATCCATCAGGCAAAATTAGACCTCCTTCAGTCGGTTCCACCTGTACATCCGTAAATCGATCTTCACCAGGTGCAAATTTTTTCATGAAATGTTTGCGGAGTTGTTTACCCTGTTCAAGAATATTCAAAACAAAGCGATCGCCTTCAAACAAGTAAGTCTCGATAGCACGATCTTTGGCAACTGCGATTGTTAGACCTGGAGGATTAAATGATGCTTGTGACACCCAAGAGGCAAGCATTGCTGTCGAGATTTCGCCGCGTTTAACTGTGAGCACACATAGAGAGCCAACAATCCGACCTACGGCTTGCTCCACGGTACTCCCTGGATTAAGGGTTGTACGAACCTTTTTGGATTTCTTCAGCGCTTGGGCAAAATCAGTTCCCGTCTCTTCACAAATTTGTAAAGTTGCCTCAGTAGGCGTGAACTTAATCCGAATCGGCTCAAAGGCTAGAGTATAGCCAGCATCCTTCAGCTTTCCAGAAATAATATCCACAGCTTCACCGCTCCATCCATAGGAGCCAAATACACCTGCTTGATAGCTCTTGGTCGCTGTAGATAAAACTATACCTAGAGCTGTTTGCACCTGTGTTGGCAAATGTCCACCTAAAGTTGGCGAACCAATCAAGAAACCAGAGGATTTCTCGATCGCAATTTTGATCTCTTCTGGTTCGGCGGTTTCACAATTAATTAACTCGACAGCAACACTTGCCTTAGTGATGCCTCGTGCCAAAGCATTAGCGATCGTGGTCGTATTGCCATATGCCGAAGCAAACAGCAACGCTACGGAGATATTTTGTTGCTTTTGAGCTTCACTCCATTGGCGGTAGAGATTGACCAGTTCATGCAAACCATGCTTCAACATTGGTCCATGTCCAGGAGCATAAAACACCGCAGGCATAACGGTTAACTTTTCTAAAGCTGCTTCAACTTGGCGGACTTGGTTTGCCATCGTGCTATCGAAATAATAACGGCGATCGCCTAATAGATGACTCCAACCCTCGTCAAAGACTTGATCGCCACAGATATGCGATCCAAAAAATTTATCGGTATATAAAACCTGAGTTTTTGTGTCATATGTGCAAAGCTCGTCAGGATAGCGCGGTGTAGAAGTAGGAATAAATTTGAGAATGTGACCTTTACCTAGATCAAGGGTTTCTTCACCCCGTACAACTTGAATTTTGACTTTTTCGCCTAGGCTTTGGCGGAGCGCGATCGCCCCTGGATTAGTACAAATAAAGGTGATGCGACTATTAATTTCGAGCAAAGCCTTGAGTGTCTCAATGCGGTTCTGGTTGACGTGACCAAGAATCACATAGCTGATATCGCCAATGTTAATGCGCTCACGCAATTCTTTTAGATAAATCGCGGTGAAAGTCTCTCCAGGTGGATCGATCAGCGCTAACAATTTGCCTTGAATTAAGAAAGAGTTTGCTGTTGTCCCTTTTTCGAGAGCATATTCAATTTCAAACCGCAGGCGATTCCAACTACGAGATCGCAGAGCAAAGGTTTCGTCAGCAATATAAATTGCTTGGACATCGCGGGGCTTGGTATTAGTCACGATCTCATTCTCCCAAATTCTAGACTGCTGTTTCTAGTTTACTGACTGTTGGGAGCTAGCAATCATTGCCATATCCGATTACTTAAATAAAACTTATTGATACTTATGAACCAGTTAGGGATGAGCCAACACCTTGGAAGAAAACCCATGACAGAAAGAAATTACTGATAAAGATAGCGAGTAAGGCGGTAACAACTGCGGTGGTAGTTGACTCGCCCACACCCTTTGCACCACCAGTGGTGGTCAATCCCCAAGTTGTCCCGATCACGGCAATTAAAACCCCGAAAATACTAGATTTAATTAGCGCTGCGATTAAATCCCAAGACTTGAGTAAATTTTGCACAGAATTGAGAAACATGTTGTAGGGAATAGCGTACATGGCTTGAGATAGAAACAAGCCACCAGCCATACCTGTTAAAAATCCCAAAATCGTGAGGATAGGCAACATTAATAAACAGGCGATCGCACGAGGGGTTGCGAGATAATCCACAGGATTTGTTCTTAACATATAGAGCGCATCAATTTGCTCAGTTACTTGCATTGTGCCAATTTCCGCTGCAAATGCTGAACCTATGCGCCCCGCAATAATTACTGCCGTCAGAACTGGAATTAGCTCACGGGCTAAGGCGATCGCCAAGATCCCCCCGATCGCCTGTTGTGCGCCGAAGTTAATAAATTCTCGTGCTACTTGGATTGTAAATACAGCCCCCACAAAGGAAGCTGTAATCAAAGTAATCAGCAGAGACTCGGTTCCAACAATTGACATTTGCTCGATTGTGTTACGCCAATGGAAGCGGCGATAGATCAAAACGTGGGTGATGATTTGTCCAATCAGTAAACAACTTTGCCCCAGCTTAATTAGCCAACTGCCAAAATTTCCCATGTTTTCAATTTCCTATATCACCACTGACAAGCGGCAAACATTTTTTGTTGTTTTTATCGTAGCCTTCATCGCAAATATCGGCAAAGAAAAAAGCGGCGTTATACCAAATTAAGAAATGGCTACGCCATTTCTTAATTTGAAAACCATTACCGGGTCTGGTTTTTGATTCACAAAAGTGTAGTCACACTTTCGCGAATTGGTATTATTTATCTAGGGAAAAGATGGAGAGTCCAATTGCAGGGCTGTCTTAGTTCGCCAAACCGACCACTTACCCAATACCACAGAGTCAGACGAGTAGGAAAAAATCCAATTACTAAAAAGGAGTCTTTAGGTGTTACCTCGCCATATTTAAGCCCATCGGTGGGCGTAACCTCCCAAGGGGTGTCGGTGTCTTTGACCAATAGCTGAGAACGATGGTAGATCTCTTTATATTGCAAAGGTAAAGCAAAGATGGAGTAAACATGATGCTCACCAAGCCAAGGCTCGACAACAACTTTGATGGGATGAAACTTCAAACTCTTGGATTTACTTAAGTTATCTGACATGGTTGGACATAGAGCTGGGTTTGCCCAAAAAGAATTTGTTTGGGATGGGTCTTGTATAGACCAAGCAATTATTGTGACAATACTTCCTATTGTTAAAGCTACAAAAGCAATGAAGAGGAATTTCTTTTGAACAGCAGATTTTTTCATTAACAAGGTTCAAGGCGAGTTAATAATAAGGCGATCGCATCAATATATTGCTGTAACTCCCTTGATGGAAGATTACTATTATTAATGATGATACTAAAAATGACTTCCCGATGATTTTGAGGATTAGCATATCCTGATAGTGCGATCTCACCCGTCAATGTTCCTGTCTTGGCTTGAATTAACCCTTGTGCCGAGGTGTTTTTGAATCGATTGGTCAATGTGCCATCGACATTGGAGACTGCCAAAGATTTACGAAAATTCTGATCGCTAGCCACACTTTGCAAAAGTTGAACGATCGCTCTAGGAGTTGTTAAATTGCGACGTGATAGCCCAGAACCGTCGGCTAGAAACGTATATGGAGGGGTATTGATAGATTGCAAATACTTATTAATCGTGATTATGCCACCCAGTAGATTGTCTTCGGGATTATTTTCATCAAGACGATCTCCTAAAGCTCTTAATAGTAATTCTGCGTAGAGATTATTGCTGTCCTTGTTGGTGGTAATAATTAATTGCGAGAGCGGCAGTGAATAAGCGATCGCTAAATTTTGGGTGGGTGGAAACCTTTTGGAGGTATTACTAGAAATATTTTGAGAAACCGTAATGCCCTGAGTCGCTAATTCCTGACGCAACAAATCTAAAAAATTAGCTTCTGGATCGGGAATAGCCACGCCACCTAGTTCTGGTTCTGACTTTTCAGGTATTACACCAGAGATGATCAGGACTTTTTGACCATAGGGGCGAACAACTTTTAAGCTGTACTTTGAATCTGTAGTACCTGTAATTGCTTGATTCTCTACCCGCCAACCCTTTGCCAATTCGGGAGTATCCCATGTAAAAATTGCAGGTTTGCCTTTTGTATCGGGACTAACAGTCCAGTTGATAGCATTTTCATTAATCGTGAAGGGAGATGCGATTGCCGCATAATATTCCTGTAAGTCTGACCATTCCCAACTATTTGCAACTTCGGCACCTTTACGAGATGTCAAAGTCCAAATTCCTCCATTGATCCGCTTTACACCTTTATTTTTAAGTTGTGTTACAAGCGATTTCAAACCATTTGCCGAGCGAAAACTAGGATCTCCTGAGCCAACAAGCCATAATCCATTTTCTAATTCTCCTTTAGTATTGGGCAAATTATGAGACATCAAACGGGTAGAAAAACGATAGTCCGCTCCTAATGTTTTTAGAGCGATCGCAGTTATAAATAATTTGGCATTGGATGACGGAATAAAGTAGCGATCGCCATCAAGATTGGCTAATACTTGCGGATTAGCATCATTAGTTTGCACAAATACACCCACTCGGGATGGTAGCAATTTAGGAGACTGGGAGACTTTTTCTACCTCTTTTTGTAACTGTGCGGGACAGACATGATCGCTATTTGCATGAGCAGGAAAAGCCGCAATTAAAGAAATCACAACTACAGCGATTTTAGTAAATATTGTGGTTCTCAATGGACAAACTGACTAGATTAAGATAGGCAACAGGTTAGCATAAAAACAAGAAAAAACTTTGCAAGGTAATTCTCATAAAATATTCAGGATAATCTGTTAATCTAAAATCCAAAGATAAATTCTATATTCACGATTGCCAACTTTAATTGTTTCAGTTTGATTAGGAGGTAAATCTCCTAAATCATATTCATTGGAAATAATTCTTGTTCCTGATTTTAATTTAGGTAAAATTTCGGAGCGTACACGGAGGTTTGCTTGTGGTAGAAGGTATAGCGTAATTACGGTTGCATCACGCAAATCTGTTTTAAAAAAGTCTTGTTTAATGAATTGAATGCGATCGCTAATTTCTGGTGTTTTAGCGATCGCCAATTTTGACTCTCGTTCAGAATCCCTAATTAATTCAGGATCGATCTCAATGCCGATAGCTCTTGCGCCAAACTTTTGGGCAGCCGCAATCACGATTCGACCATCACCACTACCTAGATCATAAACAACGTCATTCTTATTTACCTTTGCCATTTCAAGCATTCTCAGCACTACTTCTGGGGGCGTTTGTAAATATGGAGCGTCGGGAATCCTCTCTGGCTCTATGTTTTTCGGCGCTATGGGGGGAAGTGACGTGAGGGGTTTACTCTCTAATTGATTACTTGGCGAGGGCGATTTGTTAATAGAAAGAGAATTGCAAGCCAACAGAGTTAATGGTGTGATCAAAGCAATCAAAGTAAACTTAAATAACCTAAATAAAATTGCCATATTTAGATTTGACCAAATCCTAGCTTTTGTAAAACTGCCTCCTGTGCCTCTGGCTGCTGACTATAGGCAAAGCCCCAAGGCATTTGAATTGGCAATAAAGGCAACAAGCGATCCAATGCGTATGGGCTTCCATAGAGAACTACAGCCTGCAATTTATGCTCTAACACTAATTCGACAACTAAATTTTTAATCTTTTCATGCAGATTGGTGTTGCCTCGGAATGGATTGCCTCGACTAAAGATTTGGATAAAGATTTGCGAGAATTGGGCAAATTCTAGAGTGGATAAGGTCAAACCATCTGCCACAATGCGTTGATAGCCAATGTTTTGAAGCAATAATACCGCAGGCGATCGCGCATTGAGAAACTCTTCACAGGTCAGTGGATCGTCAACAATAATCAAATTTAAATAATTTGCTTCTAGATCGTTAACATTGTCAGGTTGTAGTTTTGAAAGCGCAGAATAAAAGTTAATGGACTTTGTGGCGATCGACTTCGCAATTCCCAGATTCAGAGGATTACCTAATTTTTTTAGATTAGGAGGGATACCGCAAACTTTCTGTTTTGCCTTCCAAATTCTTTGGACTGAATCTCGGATTTGATTTCGATCTATTTCTTTGGATTCCACTGCTGCGCAAACTGCATGAATTGCAGCGATTGGATCGATGGGCATCAATAAAATATCCACACCAGCTTTTACAGCCTGCACAGCGATCGCTTCAGGGCTGCCCAAATTAGCAATGCCTGACATGATCAGCGCATCAGTGGTAATAATCCCATCAAAGCCTAATTCGGTTCGCAAAATGCCTGTGAGAATATGATGCGACAAGGTAGCGATATTTTTGCGATCTAATGCTGGCACTAAAATATGTGCACTCATAATCGCATCAACGCCCGCCGAAATTGCATTGACAAAAGGCGGAAACTCAACATTCTCAAATCTTTGGCGATCGTGAAGTAGGGTTGGTGTTTGTAAATGCGAATCCACCGAAGTATCCCCATGTCCTGGGAAATGTTTTGCGGTGGTCATGACAGGATACTGCTTTGCACCAGCAATAAATCCCCTCGTTGCTCCCATCACCTCACCAGCGGTAACCCCAAAAGCCCGCACATTAATTACAGGATTTTCGGGATTATTATTGACATCAACAATCGGCGCAAGTAACCAATTGATCCCGATCGCTAAAGCTTCCTCCGCCGTGATTTTACCCATCGCCTCGGCATATTTCATGGAAACCGTTTGTAATGCCATCGGTGGCGGAAACCATGTTGCACCACTAAAGCGTTGTCCGACCCCTTCCTCAATATCTGCGGCTATTAACAAAGGGACTTTTGCCCATGATTGCATTTGCTGCGTTTTCAGGGCAACTTCTGGCGCACTACCACCAAGCAAAATTACACCGCCAACCCCATATTCACTAATTAAAGTTTGCAATTTTGCACTGGTTAATTCCCACTGCGGATACTCGATTTGGTGATCATAAAGCATTCCGCAAGCGCGAACCACCACCATTTGAGAAACTTGCTCAATGAGGCTAAGGCTATCAATATCAGGCAAGTTGATTGGCAACATAATTAACTACAAACTATCATGGGTAGTAATGTGTGGCGCGAAGCGCCGCACATTACTAAAAATCTAGTGCAAAATCTTTGCGAGTCATTGGCTGTGGGACTTCTAACCCCTCACCGCCGATAAGTTTTAACGGTTTACCTTCAACGGACAAAAAGACTTTTGCATCGGGTTCTAAAGTCGTTGCTGTGTATAAAACTTGAATAATTCGACCCTGCATGGATGCCGAGCCACCGCCGCTAGTAAAAGCTTTAGATAAATTAATCCGAATTTCCTTGTTTTTTGTCGTTGCGCTTAATACTTTCGTATTTGTAGGAATGGCGCTGTACAGTTCAGATTCAGGAGGATTTTCAGTAATTAGCATGTTGATTACTGACGCGATCGCTTCATCATTGCTTTGGGCTTTAATGGCGATCGGTACAGCGATCAGTTTATTTTTACTAGACTCGATCCAATAAACAGCCAACTGTCCATCCACGGCTCTGGTAGCAGGTGGTGGTGATTGGGTTACTTGGTTGATACTCGCTGGTGCTGATGATTGGGGATTAGGCTGATTATTAAAAGTGCCATGCACAAGCACCGCCGCACCAGAACCGCCGACAACCGCCGCCACCACTAGCCCAAACCAAGTACTTTTATTTAAAACTGGAATTTTCATAATTTCGCTCCTCATCGTTGATTAAGTTTGCATAATACTCTTGACGCAAACAAACGCGATTAGCTCCATAATCTATTTTATAGCAGCTTAAAGTCCAAAAAGATGTCAGTCAGAAGTCCTAATTTCTAACCCAAATTTGTAAGGTTTTGTCCCATTGGGGCGAAACCTTACAAATTTAGGTAATTTATTTTATGAAATTACTTTAGGACATTTCTCGTAAATAATCTCTCATCATTTTGATAAAAGTTGGAATTACCCCCTTTAATTCCAACTTATGCAAGGGGAGGGATAGGGTGGGGTAAATTTTAAATGAGAAATCACCTTAGAAATGAAAATTAATTAACTTGTGCAATTAAAACCAAAATTTGTTGGGGCGGGCAAAGTCCGCCCCAACAAATTTTGGTTTTAATTAATTTTCATTCCTTAGCAATGGAAAGGTTAAGGCTGCTGAAATTTTTGTCTTAGCGCGATCGCAACTTCAGTTGTGACTAAATGTCCGATCTCTCCACCAAAACGAGCAATTTCACGCACTACACTACTACTCAAAAAACTATATTCATTGGAAGTAGATAGAAAAACCGTCTCGATATCATTTGCCAAGGTTTTATTGGTATGAGCCATCTGTAATTCCAGTTCAAAATCTGACACTGCTCTTAATCCTCGAATTAAAACCTGTGCTTGCTTGAGGTGGGCATAGGTGACAGTGAGCCCTGTAAAGGTGTCAACATCAACATTATCTAGATGTTGAGTTGCTTGACGAATTTGGATCATTCTTTCCTCCATCGTAAATAGAGGGCTTTTATTAGGATTGCGTAAAACAGCAACAATCACGCGATCAAATAGATGACTACCGCGCTTAATAATATCGAGATGTCCAAAAGTAATGGGATCGAAACTACCAGGATAAATGGCAATCAATGCATTCACCGACTATCTATAGACAGTGATTATAACAGCGCCTTGTGCTGACTGACAGCGCTTTGCGCTTAAACCCAAACCAAGAAGGATTTTGAAAGCGTTGCTTCGCAACACTTTCAAAATCCTTCTTGCATCTCGTTAGATCGGAAATGTCGTAAAGCCCATTAGTACCAATTCACAGAATTGTGGTCACAATTCTGTGAATTAAAAACCAAACCCTGTAAGGGTTTTAAAAGTGCAAAATGGCTACGCCATTTTTGTGCTTTTAAAACTTTCAAAAGTGCCGCGAAGCGGCACTTTTGAAAGTTTTAATGGGTTTTATTTTTAAAGGCTACTAGAACCAAGATATTTACCGATCGCTGGTGAATAGATTTCATAAATCATTGTGATGGGTTCACCTCCATGCCACAACAAATAGTGCCTGCCCCAATAAGTGTCAATCTCAGGATAGCCAAAAGCTTCAGCTAAATTGGGAGAATGTCCTTTATAAATACCTTTGAGATCACGGTAAAGCTCTGTGTATTTTTGGTTAAGGCTGACCCAAATTGGCAGTGATGGATCTTTGAGATATTTCTGCATCGTTGCCTCAGACCACCAAGAGGTTGCATGGGAGAATATCTCTCCCGTTTGCTGCGATCGCAAAAAAATCTGACGGCGAATTCGAGGTGCAGCGATCGCATTAATATCCGATGGTGCATTGTCGTCACTATCCCCGATTGGAGTCATGGCAACCACATCTACAGAGATTTCTGATTGAGTCAATAGCTGTAAATGTCGAGTTGGTGCGCCATCGCCCATCAAGAACATTTGCCAAGTGGGCGATAGTAGGTTAAATGGCAAACCTTTCCGAATGTCGGCTTCGCTGCCTTGCCACATTGGTTCTTCGATGCGATTCCATGCTGAGGTGACTCCCCTATTGAGAGGCGGATTTGCAGCACTGGCTGCACTTGGAGGAGAAGAAAGTTTCATACAGGATTTATCTTAACAATCCGTAACATATTCTTTATTGTAGTCCAAACAAAAAGAAACTCACTACGTGAGTTTCTTTTTGTTTACAAGTATCAAAAGAGAGTTGCGGCGCAAAGCGCCGCAACTCTCTTTTGATACTCAAGACATTCTCAGTAATCTTATTTGGGCAACAATGAAAATAGCAGGAATAATCCGTCCGTAATTAGTGGCGATCGCCCTCCAACCTAAATCAGCAAAAAACAGCCCCCAGAGCGCAGGCGTAATCACCGAAAACACAGTCCGCGCCGCCGTATATTGAGTAGCCGCCACCGCCATTCCCCGTTTCGCGAGATAGGTAGAGACATAAGCATTTAAACGAGTTGCGATCGCTGTCCCACCTGCTTTGAGCACCTCATAACCAACTTGATAAGATGCAAAATGCCATGCCATTTGTCTAGCGATCGCAGTTAGTACGGCTGAACGGATCACCGTACTCACCGCGATCGCACTGCCGCCTTTGACTAATAAGCTCATAGGATTGCGCTGAGCATCAAGGGGCAAAGACTTTTGTAAATCTGACTCAGTGAGCGCTGCTTGCATCGAATCATCAATGCTAGAACGTTCTTGAGATGACAGCTTTTTCCATGAATTGCTAATTAAATTCAGAAATAATTCTGATTCGATGTCTTCAATGGTTTGATTTTTAGAATATTTGATATTTAGATGTTGACATACCCTTTCGAGGACTTCTCGATAGCTGACATTATCAGTTTTGCGGCGCAAAACTGTCAGTCCATCGGCAGCTAGAAATTTAAAACGCTTTGCGATCGCGTCGATCAGTTCATCGCGATCCCAGCTTTGTAATTCTTTAATGGGCGGAGTCGCAAAATAATCAAGAGGATTGAACTTGCGCCGAAAGAGGATATCCGCAATTTGGGATAATTCTTCATCGGTTGCCAACGCTAGCACATCGCTTAACTCGTCCATTGCCCCATCCATTGATTTTGTAACGAACAGTATCTCAACCTTAAAAGATTCTAGTACCAATTACTCAAATGGGAAAATTATTCAGAATTTTCCTCGTTCTATGTCTGTTGGCTTTGCAGTTGTTCGATTTCGCGGATAACTCTGGCTTGGCTAGACATTAAATGATTGCTAAGAGCAGTGAAAGCCGCTTCGTAATCTCGTTTTACGATCGCTTCATAAATTTGACGATGCTCCGAACGGATCTCTAAAACCTTGAGATTTTGTTGTACTGTCTGCATCCGCAATAAAGCCATCTTGTCGAATAGTTGCTCTAATAAAAGTGCTAGCCAATGATTACCAGAACATTCAACAATCGCTCTATGAAATTGATAATCAATATGTAGTAACTGGTAGCTTGTCAGTTGATTTGGCTGCTGGGCGATCGCTTTTTCTGCTTGTTGAATCGCGAACTCGATTTTTGCTAATTGCTCATCAGTGGCATGTTTACAGGCTTCTAATACTGATTCTTGCTCTAGTACCAAGCGACAACGATAGAGATGTTTAGCATCGGCTATTGAGAAGCTAACTACCCGCAGATTGCCATTTTCATCGGTTGTAACAAGTTGCTCTTGCTGTAGCTGCTGTAGAGCTTCCCGTATTGGGGTGCGGCTAACTTGTAATTTTTCGGCAATTTGAGTCTCTACTAAACGAGAACCCGCAAAAAGTTCACCTGACAAAATGGCTGAGCGCAAAACCTGATAGGTTTGCTCGCGTAAAGATTGTGAACGCTGAAGTGGACGAGGTGATGAGAGCAACTATCAGAGATCTCCTAAAATCTGTATGAACAATTTATAGCAAATTACGAATTATGTAGCTGCATAATTCGTAATTCAAAAAATCACAAATTCACTGTATACAGTATATTGTATTCATAATCTACTTAACAAATCTTCAAGGAATAATCTGAGTCATGATAGCGACACTCCCCAAATTAGCAATTAATTGTGATCGCCTTGATCGCAGTCTTGCTGAACTTGCAACGATTGGCAAGCTGCCCAACGGTGGAGTGTGCAGGCTCGCTTTTTCTGAAGAAGATATACAGGCTCGTCAATTAATCAAAACTTGGATGCTAGAAGCAGGCATGTCTGTAAGAAGTGATGCTGTTGGTAATATCATCGGTACTTATGCAGGAACAGAATCAGGAACGGCAGCTTTGGCGACAGGTTCGCACATTGACACCGTACCAGTTGGAGGGAGGTTCGATGGCTGTCTCGGCGTTTTGGCGGGAATCGAAGTGGCGAAGGTATTTCAAGAAAGCCAGATACGGCTGCGTCATCCCTTTGAAGTAATAGTTTTTTCCGATGAAGAAAATAGTGTGATTGGCTGTAAAGCGATCGCAGGTAATGCTCCCACTGATCCAGAACGTTATCGCCGTAAGGATGGCACATCGATTCAAGATTGCTTAAAAAATGTTGGTGGTGATTGGGATCAGCTCCATACGGCTAAACGAGATCAGCACCAAATTGCAGCGTTTATCGAACTACATGTTGAGCAGGGCGGCGTACTTGAAGCATTAGATAAACAAATCGGCGTAGTTACGGGTATCGTCGGTCAATATCGTTTCATGGTGACAATTATTGGTCGTCCTAATCATGCTGGGACAACGCCGATGAATATGCGAAAAGATGCTCTCGTTGCAGCTTCTCAACTGGTATTAGCAATCAATCGCCTTGGGGTGGAAACGAAGGGCGAACAAGTAGCTACTGTAGGACATATGACTGTTTCGCCTAACGCAACTAATGTTGTGCCAGCTCGTGTAGATATGAGCATCGATTTGCGCGACCTCTCTGAAGAGAATCTACAATATTTAATCGCACAGATTGAGAAAGAATGTGAGGCGATCGCAGAAAGTACAGGTACAGAATTTACCATTGAGCAGATACTGCATGTGCTGCCAACTCCAGCCAAACCTGAACTAATGGAAGCGATCGCGAAGGTTTGTGAAGAACTCAAACTCAGTTATGACTACTTACCTAGTCGCGCAGGGCATGACGCTCAAGAGATTGGACGTTTTACGGATATGGGCATGATTTTTGTGCCAAGTCTTAATGGGATTAGTCATTCGCAGGATGAGTATACTTCGCCTGAGCAATGTGCTCAGGGAGCAAATGTTTTGTTACATACACTTTTAGCGATCGATAAAACTCTGTAATACCAAAACACAAAATAGTTGCGCTATTTTGTGTTTTAAAACCCAGTAAGGCAAATCGCTTGCTTAGCTGGCGATTTACCTTTTACCCCACAAGATAAGAGGCTGCGATTCTCATCTTGTGGGGTTCTCGATGAATATCCAAGTTTGTATAATCTCGTCAACAGTTCAAGCTTGAGCAATACAACCACGCGATCGCATCGGGGCATCACCATCAAAGATTTCGTTAGTGTCATGAATTATTCGCGGAAGATCTACGATCATGTTTGGCATGATCACGCTCGACAACAAGCCAAAAAAGAGTTAAACAACTAGTTTCATTGAGAAAAGCGCCAATCTCATCAGATTTAGTGCGAAATTCACGAAACAGCCGATCCAAGTGGTTAGTTGTCCGAATATGGTGATGCAAATCAGAATCAAACTGATAGAAAGAGAAAGTCAACTGAACATCCTTAGTAAAAGTACGAACCGCATCAGGTTCAAGCAATTGCCACTTTTCCTGAAAATCTTGCAAGCGTAGTTGAGCATCAGATTCAAGGTCAGCATCGTAAATTGCATAAGCATCAGAAATGATTTCAAAACGGCGATGTTGTTTAGCCTCAGCAGATGTAAGTATCTGCCCCATAGAATTAGATTGGGGTAAATCTGCGTAACTAAGAAGTATTTTATAAAATCTTTACTTAGAACGTCTCAAGACTAGATTTTTTATCTTATTGGTACGGAATTGGTACGAAAAAAGTAGCTAGAAGCTGAAACTTATGGGCGCTGAGGGACTCGAACCCCCGACATTCTCGGTGTAAACGAGACGCTCTACCAACTGAGCTAAGCGCCCTCTTTTGGTCTTTTTTTTTGACCTCATTAAATATAGCAGATAGCGATCGCATTTAGTCAACTATTTTGCGAAAAAACACTCACAGGGCTAAGAAGTGGGGTGCATTGCGCTCCATTTCTTAGCTCTAATCAACTAGCTTACGTGCAATTTTATTTGTGCGCTCGATCAGAGTTGGTAAATCAAGTGTGGTTAACTGTCCGCGATCAACGACCTTCCGACCATTGATAAAGCTGTAGTCCACTGATGGCACTGGACAAAATATTAAAGCTGCAACTAGATCATGATGTGCACCTGCAAATTGCGATCGCTCAATATCGATCGCGATAAAATCCGCTGCCATATTAGGTGCGATCGCGCCAATATCGTCTCTACCCAAAACCTTAGCGCCACCCAATGTAGCAACCTCCAAAATTTCTCTAGCACTCATTGAAGTGGGATCACACTCATTCACCCGCGCCAATAAAAAAGCAGTGCGAGCTTCTTGCAGAAGATTGCCAGTATCATTTGATGCCGAACCATCTACACCCAAGCCCACAGGCACTCCATGATTCAGCATTTTCCTGATTGGAGCAATGCCACTACCAAGGCGCGTATTACTACAAGGACAATGTGCTACACCTGTCCCCGTGCGTCCAAATTTTGCGATCGAATCATCACTCAGCTTTACACAATGGGCGTGCCAGACATCATCGCCTAACCATCCAACAGACTCAGCATAGTCTCCAGGTATTTTGCCGAATTTAGCGAGGCTATAGTCTACATCAGATTTGTTCTCGGCTAGATGTGTATGCAATCTCACACTGGTATACGATCGCGCCATTTTTGCTGACTCGATCATCAAGTCTGGGGAGACAGAGAATGGAGAGCATGGCGCTAAAGTCATCCGTAACATCGCAAAGCGCGAAGGATCATGATATTCCTCGATCAGTCTTTGCGAGTCTTTGAGAATATCAACTTCTTTCTCAACTAAAGCATCGGGAGGAAGTCCGCCTTGGCTTTCGCCGACGCTCATACTACCCCGACTAGCATGAAATCGCATTCCCATTTCCTGTATTGCGGCAATCTCATCGTCCAGTTTGCAATCATTAGGATAGATATAAAGATGATCACTTGCTGTTGTACAACCAGACAGAATTAGTTCAGCGGCAGCCATCTGAGCGCTGATATAAATACTCTCAGACGTGAGCCTTCCCCAAATGGGATAAAGAGCCTGCAACCAATTAAACAAAGTGCAATCTTGGGCGGCGGGGATAACTTTAGTGAGAACTTGATAAAAATGGTGATGAGTATTAACTAATCCTGGGAGAACAATATGTTTGCCCTGTAAATCCAGCACCTCATTGGCAGTTTGAGGTAGTTCGTTGGTGAGTCCCACCTGCTCAATCACATTATCTCTGACAAATATAGCTGCATTATAGAGTTCGCGGCGATCGCGATCCATGGTGACTAAGGTATGGATATTTTTGACTAACAGTGTGGGCATGGATTTGGCTAAAATTCAGAATGTGAGTTTTTTGTCAGAGCAAAGTGCTGGGAACTGACCTTTGATTTCTACCCTAGAGTTTAGTAATTAATTGTCATCGTTGTAACCTATGGGCTAATACCAAAACACAAAATGGCTACGCCATATTGGATGAATCTATATCCACGTAAGTTTTTCTCCAAATATACAGCGCTTTGTGCTCAGTCAGAAGCACACTTAGACACGCGATAGAACTTCCTCTAGCTGAGCAAAGTCGATGGGCTTACTGATATATGCATCCATCCCTAATGCGGCAAATTCTTCTTGCTCTTCTTGAGCAGACACAGCGACGATGTAAGGGCGAGATGCTTGATCCCATTCAGCGATAATTCTTTTTGTGGCTTCGACTCCATTTAGTACAGGCATTTGCATGTCCATCAAAATTACATCGTAGGGTTTCTCCCTCAGCATAGCTATTGCCTCCAATCCATTATTAGCAATGTCAGCCTCATGTCCCCAGCTCTCCAGAAGTATCTTGAGCATCATTTGGTTATAGTCCATATCCTCAGCAATGAGAATAATCAATGACTTAACTGGTGCTGATATTAATTTATTCTGAACCTCGATCGCTACATCTTTGATCGCATTCTCAGCTTTTGGTAATAGTAGGGCGATCGCTTCTGTTACTGGGCTAATCAGAGCTTGTGGTTGATGTTCTGTTAAGTCCAACTCAAAGCTAAAGGTAGTTCCCACGTTGATTTTGCTAACGACCTTGATTTCACCGCCCATATTTTGGACTAGATTTTGGCTGATCGCTAAGCCTAAACCAGCACCTTGTGTTCTCATTTCAGATTTGCCAGCTTGTTCAAAGGGTAAGAATATCTTCTCTATCTCGGCTGTGGACATTCCTGTACCTGTATCGGCGATCGCAAACTCTATTAGCTGATTCGATCTAGTTGATTGACTGAGCGTAACCGAGAAAGTAATCGCTCCAGTCTTAGTGAACTTGATCGCATTGCTAAGTAGATTGAGCAAGACTTGTCTTAAGCGTTTTTCGTCTGCATAGATGGTTTCAGGAAGGTCAGGTGCAAACTGTTTTGTCAAGGTGAGTTTTTTCTCCCTAGCCTTAAAATCAATCATTGCCATTGTGACTTCCAAGAAATTAGATAGAGACAAAAGATTTGGCGTGATTTCTATTTTGTTGGCTTCGATCCTAGAGATATCAATCAGATCTTCAATTAGTGAAAGCAGATGTTCACTAGACTGCAAAATAATTTCTAGATATTCCTGAGTTTCAATATCCAGAGGCTGACGATCTAGGAGAATTTGGGAAAAGCCCATGATTGCATTGAGAGGTGTGCGTAATTCATGGCTCACATTACCTAAAAATGCACTCTTAGCGCGATTTGCGCGTTCATAAGCAGTCATTGCTGCCGACAATTCTTGGTTTTTAGTAACTAGTTGCAGCTTTTGGAGATTGCGTTCGGTTATATCTTCGATCGCAATCAAAATCATCTGTCCGACATTACCCTGCTCAATCCGACAAGCGTTGAGCAACATCGTGCGTCGCCCCAGATGAGCAAAGTCTTGAGTAAGTTCATAATCTTGAACGGAAATATCTAACAGAAGAATGTCATTTAGCAGCGATCGCAGTTTGAGAGTGTTCCAATCTCCATTCCCCAGTGCAAAAATCGACTGCTGTTCAGTTTGATGAGGATGTATTTGGAAGATTTCATAAAAGGCCCGATTTGCCGTAATCACTTCTAGATCAGCATTTAGAACCATCAGAGGCTGGTGTAAAGTCTCCACAATCGCTGTGGCATAATTGCGGGCTGCTTCTAACTCCATCGCATTGCGCTTAAGCTGATCGATATCAATGAGACTAATCACCACTCCATCAATATGATTGTCAGTAGTTCGATAGGGACGGATTCTCAAGCTAAACCAATTACCTAAATGATCCTGAACATCCTGTTCATAGGGAATCAGCGTATCAATTACCGATGTCACCAAGTCTCTGATATGCTGCACATCAAGGTTAATCTGAATGTCGCTAAAGGGTCGTCCCACATCACTCGGAATCAGATTAAATGCTTGCTCCGCTAATGGCGTAAAGCGTCTAATTCGCAAATCGCCTGACAACATCAAAATGGGGATATTCACACTGCTGAGCAGATTTTGCATATCGTTGTTGACTTGATGTAACTGGATATTGCGACTGCGTAATTCCTCATTAATCGTGCCTAACTCTTCATTAGTGGCTTGGATTTCTTCTTTAGCAGTTTCCAATTCTTCATTGGTACTTTGTAATTCCTCATTACTTGATAAGATCTCTTCGCCAGCGACCTTGAGATCTTGGTTATTAGCTTCTTGAGCGTCAATGATTGATCGCAAATATTCCTTAGTTTTTTCTAACTCATGAGTGAGCCGCACCACTTCCATATCCGTATCCGTCTTAATTGCTCGTTCTTTGCGGGACTTAGGGGGTGGGCTGACGGCAGCAGGTGCTAGCAATATTTGCGATGGACGGCTCTCAAATAGCACTAAAAAAAATTGATCGCCATTGGCTCTTAAAGGAATTACATCTAACTTGATAAGTAATTGTTTCGACATCTCAATGCCATCTTTGGTGATCGGCAAGTCTTGATCTCTGGCATTGTATATAGCTGATCGCAAATCTAGGCGCAATTCTAACCGAGCCATCTTGAGCAAATTTAGACTCGCTTTACCAGGAGATAGCTCTAAGTAGGGACTAGTCTGTCCTCGAAACTGCAAAATCTCTAGATCGGAGTTAATGATCACACCCGCAGGCGCGTATCGACTTAAAATCACCTGATCAGCCAGCAGTTCTAAGTTTGTTTCCTCAGTCTTTTCACTGCGGGGTTTCTGATTTACTAGCTCACTCATCTGTCGGCTTTTAATAAAGTTAAAATTCATCCTTGAAGTTGTGATTTTACCCTTATAAATGCGATTCTTCTTATCAACTAGCTCAAACAAATCTCCCGCATTGCCAATTCCTTCAGAACTTCCCAACATCAAAAAACCATTGACATTAAGTGCATAGTGAAAAATTGGCATCACTTTCTTTTGAAGCACTGGTTCTAGATAAATCAGCATATTGCGGCAACTAATCAGATCTAATCTCGAAAACGGAGGATCACTAGTTAAATTTTGTCGAGCAAATATACATAATTCCCTAACCAATTTACTAATCTGATAGCCCCCATCAGTGGATATAAAAAAGCGCCGCAACCTCTCTGGAGAGACATCAAGCAGCAAATTATGATGATAAACCCCAGCCCTTGCCGTTTCGATCGCCTGTTCGCTAATATCCGTAGCAAAGATCTGAATGGCAGGCTTAATCGGGAAATCATCGAGAAATTCCAATAAACTAATCGCGATCGAATAAACTTCTTCACCCGTCGCACAGCCCGCTACCCAAATCCGAATTGGTAAATCCAGCGATTTATTTTCACAAATTATGGGAAATACTAATTTTTTCAAAGATTCAAACGATTCGGGATCGCGAAAGAAACTAGTCACATTAATCAAAAGGTCATTGTATAGTTTTTCAATTTCACTGGGATGCGCTTGCAAATAGGTGGCATAGTCTTCCACTTTTTTGAGATCCAGCAAACCCATTCGCCGCATCATCCTCCGTCTGATTGTCCCTTTCTTGTAATGGCGAAAGTCGGCTCCTGTAGATCTCTGCAACATTTCAAAAATACTTGATAAAGCTGCGATACTTTCTGCTGTCTCTGTAAAAACTAACGCCGATTTATCCTCAGCTTCATAAAGAGTAATTGCAGTACTTATTGCTTCATCATGGTTGTTTTTGCTGATGTTTACTAGCTCTGCGGCTATCTCCGCAGGCGATAACACAAAATCCACATAACCCGACGCGATCGCTATCATCGGCATGGTGGGAAATTCTGCTGAGGTGAGGTCTTGAGCGAAGGTGATCCCCCCTGCGGCTTTAATTGCGCCGATACCTGCTGTACCATCTTCATTGTTCCCCGATAAAATCACAGCGATCGATTTCTCTTTGCGATCGGCGGCAAGGGAACTAAAGAATTCATTGATTACCATATATTTACCCTTGAACCGATGGCGCGGTTCGAGCCTCAAGAGCCCCTGCTCCAGAGTCATCGAAGTATTCGGCGGAATTACATACACCGAATTTGGCATAATTCTCATGCCTTCTTTTGCTTCATTGACGGGCATCTTTGTCGAACTTCGTAAGATCTCACTTAACTGGCTATCATGTTGGGGAGCTAAATGCTGAAGCAGCACAAAGCCCATACCAGTATCCACTGGTAAACCTTCGAGAATTTGTGTAAATACTTCTAATCCGCCTGCTGATGCACCGATGGCGACGATTGCTAAGCATTCTTGTAGCGCTTGTTCAGATTCTGAAAAATCCTTCGATTCTGAATCAGGCATGACTAGCTTCCTATGGATTTATGACATATCCTCAATATTACCAACGTTGTGATGAAGTTAAGAATAAAATCTTAATTCATTACAGAATCTCAGTAATCCTCCCTTCCCACCAAAGAAATAGCCATATAAAACCAAGAATTAGACGTTGCGGCGCTTCGCGCCGCAACGTCTAATTCTTCACTGGGAAGGGAGTATAGTGGTTTTCAGATGACCACTGTATAGAAACCACAAAAAATGTAGGGGCAATTCATGAATTGCCCCTACATTTTTTGAGCCACACTCAACTGAAAACCGCTATACCAATTAGCAGCCTGTTGGAGAAACCAAAAATCCTTCTTGTGGGATGTGTTAGCGTGACGCATCATCAAAAGCCCTGCACTCAAGTGCGGGCAAAGAGCTAAAACCCGTTTCAACAGGTTAATTTAGACTTATTCTTCAGTCGGTTTCAACCGACTTGAGCTTTCAGCCCGCACTTGAGTGCAGGGCTTGAGTACAGGGCTGCGTAACCTACACCGCGATCGCAGCAGCTTTATTAGAACCGAGAGATTCCATTACCAATTCGGCAAGGTCATTGATAAAAACTGGATGGCTATTTAGTGCAGGAACGCGATCAAAGTTATGAATACCAGCTTCTTCAGCAACTTCTCGATATTCAATATCAATTTCTTGCAAAGTCTCAATATGCTCAGACACAAAACTGATTGGCACAACCAAAAGATCATTAACCCCGCGCTTAGCTAAGTTTTTAATTGCTTCCTCAGTGTAAGGTTGCAGCCACTCAACTGGCCCAACGCGACTCTGATAAGCAAGAGTATGGGAGTTATAGCATTGATAATCGCGACGAAGAGCTTTCATAATCCCATCAACACAGTTTTCCATTTCGGATTGATAAGGATCGCCGTATTTAGTCACATACTTCACTGGCACACCATGAGCACTGAAGAAAATATGCACATTCTCAGGTTTGGCAAAAGACTGCAATTTAGTATTGATCAGGTCATTCATCGCCCGAATATAGCCAGTGCGATCGTACCAAGACTGGATTGTGATTTTTTCGATCGCTTGCAGTTCAGGATCATTTTCCCAAAGCGTATCGAGTTGCTTGATGCTCGAACCACTAGTACTGATCGAATACTGAGGATATAACGGCAGCACCACAAGACGAGTAATCCCATCCTGTTTCATTTGAGCCAGTGCTTCTTCGGTATAGGGAGCCCAGTAGCGCATTGCTACATAAACCTTTGCCTCAACTCCATTACGCTGCAAAACGTTCTCAATATTCTCTCCTTGCTCTTTGGTAATCTGGAGCAATGGCGAACCGCCGCCAATCAAGCGGTAATTTTCTTGACTGATCGGAGCGCGACTAGCGGCAATCAGTGAGGCGATCGGCTTTTGTAAAAAGGGAAATGGGAGACGAATGATTTCTGGATCGGCGAATAAGTTGTACAAGAAAAGATAGACATCATCTAACTTTTCAGGGCCTCCTAAATTTAATAGTATTACTCCAACGCGACCAGACATAAAACAATTTCCTAAATTTGGTAAGTTAATAATTTGATTAAATTAATATGAGTGATGCAAAGCAACGCTCATAGATGATGAATAAATGGAATTTTTATTAAGTGAAGTTTTAACACTCTTTCTAAATCTTAGTCTAAGTTATAGGTAAGTATAAGCTTTTGTCTCGGGCTAACTACTTATACAGTAGGCTGTAGCAAGGCATCAGCCTACTACGATCGCTTATCTAACCATTGCTTCACACAAGATTCCAATAGATCGATGTCCAATGGCTTTGTCAGATAATCATCACAACCTGAGGCGATCGCAGATTCTTTGTCTCCCTTCATCGCATGGGCTGTGACCGCAATAATTGGGATTTGGGATGTGCGATCGCTAGCTTTAAGTTGTCTAGCAACTTCCCAGCCATCTACCTCTGGCAAAGATAAATCCAGCAAAATCAGATCGGGATGATTAGTTTCTAGCCAATCTAGAGCGGCTTGACCATCTTGGATGCAAGTGACGCGGTAGCCTGAATCTTGAAACACCTGCTCAACCAAAACTTGGTTGTCAGGTGCATCTTCGACCACTAAGATTAGCGGTGGGCTTTTAGGTGCGGGCATAGGTACTGAGCGGTTCTTTAATAAACTTGATATAGAGATGTTTAAAGGTCGATCGCAAAACTCTGGGCATTCCAAAGTCGATCGCCATCATCGTTTCAGGTAGTTTCCAATCTTTGCTTTGCAAATTAGCGATCGGCTCGCCGATGATGTCAATAGCATCAAGATCACTGCAAAGCCCTGTGCGTATAGCGGCGGCAACCGTTGGCACATCGAGAGGCTTAACTCCGAGGATCTCCACCATAACGCGATCTAGCGCAAATACGTCACAGGAAGCCGCCAAAACCCCTAAATCTTTTGGCTCACCAGCGCTAGGTCCGTTGCCTTCGTGTCCGACGATACCATCAAGGATCGTCAATTCAGGATTGATCGCTCTCGCTGTCTCAATTAGCATCTGTGCAAATCTTTCGACATCTTTACCTGCTTCCATATGCCACCAAGCTTTCATTTTGCCTGGTACACAGCCAAAGAGATTTTTGACTCCCAGCGTCAGGGTTAGTTGCATATGTGACTTCACCTTAGGCAAGTTAATCACTACATCTGCATCCATCGTCTCTTTACTTAGCCGCAAATGTTGTAGCTCACCCTCGCCTTCAGTTTCGTAACGTTTACCATGAAATTCGACGATTGGGATTCCTAGTTCTTCAGCAAGAGGTAACAAGCCATTTGCCTTGGCTATGCCTTTGGCACTACCAAAAGCAGGGCTATCTCCTAAAAAGGGCTTGCCCCCGACATCCTGCACCATTTTGGCAACACAATACACCAGTTCAGGGCGGGTAGTGCATTCTTTGGTAGGACGTGATCCAGTCAGTAGGTTGGGTTTGAGGAGAACGCGATCGCCTGCTTTGACGATGCTAGACATACCTCCTAGGGGTGCAAGTACTGCCTCTAGGGCTTGCATTAATGATGCTGTTTCGTAGCTAGAGGTATGTAGGAGACTAACGATTGGTTTCATTGTTTCTAGAAGGTGGTAGGTCAGCGAACTACATTAAAATATAGCCTAGAATTATGTGTTACAGCGCTTTGCGCTCAAACCCGATTTAATAACTCATTTAAGAATTATTTACTGCGGTCAAAATCTCTAAGAGCTCCCCCTCAATCCCCCTTAAAAAGGGGGAAGAAGAAAATTCTCCCCCCTTTTTAAGGGGGGCTGGGGGGGATCTACACACTGAAACGTAGATAGAGAGACTTGTGTCTACAAGGTAGTTTTTAAAAAAGGGGCTGGTTCTTTTCGAGAAATGCCCTTAAATAACCTCATTTACAGGGAAGCGATCGATCATTTGCGCAGCTTGCTTGGCTGATGAATAGATTTGAGAGGGCAAATTCGGTACATGGGGAATTTGATATAGCAAATCAATCGTGCGGCGCATCAAACGGACAATATCACCCTCGTCAAGGTTCGTATTTTGACATAGCTCCGACCATTCCATTCCTAAAGCCCATTGTTCCACTAGTCCTGTCAGCTCATAGTCCAGCCATGCAGGAATATCGACTAAATGACGGCGTTGAACTGGCATTAATTCTCGACGGACTTCTCGCAAACCATCGAGGGCATCTTCTACCGTTGGTGATAATCCGAACTTGATCCAGTTATCAGGACGACTGTTTTCACTAACGATCGCAGCACAGACGGTGGCGAGGTGATGAGGAGCGAGGTTATCTAACTCTCCTGACATTAGACATAAAGCCAACCACAGTTCATTCTCACCTCGCAGCGCCGCTACGACCTTACCTTTATCGGTGGGTTGGGTATCTTCAAGACATCCGTAAAATTGCAAGATATTAACTAAACTCATAAACTCTTGCCAATGTCTTTGTCGGCGCTCATTAACCACCTTTTGCTGAAACTCGATCTGACGCTGCAATTGTTCGAGCCGATTAACTTTTTTGAAAACAGCACCGCGATCGGTCATTTTTGAGACAGGATGTTGATTCATCTCAGACTCGATCGCAATTACTCGCGACTGTTGTTTAATTACTTCAGGAGCTAACTCTGGATCGGGTAATGGTGTAATTTTTGGGGCGATCGCAAAGCTGGCGTCATCACCATCGATCGACTGCCCTGGGCGCAATGGCAACTTTGCAGGATATTCAATGTCACCATCAAGCAACAAATCAGTACCAACGCGCACAATATCTTTATAATCAACCGTATACCAGCGATTATCGCGACCAAGACAGACAAACCAAGGAAACTGTCCAGAGCCTGGCACTTTTGCCGTGAGAACTGTATGCACAATCAATCCTTTATTAGTGCGGATCGTAAGCGGAGAGCCTGACAATAAATAAGGCGCGTAGGAAGCTAAATCATTTAAGCGCATCTCTTCTGCTTGCTGAGCGAGCATTTTTAGGAGGCGCTTTTCTTCGCGAAGGCGATCACGCAATTTGTCATAAACTTCCAATTGCTTCAAATCAATATTGGCAAGATCTTTTTCTAGCTTGGCTATTTGTTCTATTACCAGTTCAAGATTCTGGATTTGTGGTGCGAGATTAAGATCAGCAAGATATTGCCCAAAGCTCCGTTCTACCAAATCTCTAGCTTGATCAAGGGAATGGGTTTGCAACAAATTCATGACCATTCCGTAACTCGGTGCAAACTGACTAACCAGAGGATCAGCTCCAGATGTGGCGAGATGAGCCGCTTCTTTAGCCCCTTCAAAGGGAGTCTGCACAGTCACGACATAGCCAACTTCATCCATGCCGCGCCTTCCTGCTCTTCCTGCCATTTGCAGAAACTCCGAAGCATTAAGCAATCGATGTCCGCGATCGGTACGTTTGGAAATGCTAGAGATCACCGTAGTTCTTGCAGGCATATTAATTCCTGCCGCAAGAGTTTCCGTTGCGAATACGACTTTGATTAAGCCTTGTTGGAAGAGCTCCTCAACAAAGCCCTTCCATGCAGGTAAAATCCCTGCGTGATGGGCGGCAATGCCACGATAAAGAGCATCAATATGTGTAGGTTTACCAATTTCAGGATTTGCAGCCACAAACGTATCAATTTGCGGTTTCAACCTCAGGGCTTCGGTCGGACTAACTAGAGAGACATTACCTAAGTCCGTGACCGCTTTATCACAACCTCGACGACTGAAGATAAAATAAATTGCTGGCAGCATATCGCGCTGACGTAGATGGGAAATCACAGCCCCAATCGGGGGAACGATTTTATGTCTTTCTTCTTTTGATGGGGGCTTATTAGTAAGCGGTTTTAGTCGAGGATTAATCTTTTCATTAGAGCTATCTAGTAGTGGGAAAAAGCCTTTGTTATTACAGAAGGAATGCTCAAGAGGCACAGGACGAAAATCAGAATAGATTAATTCAGTGTCGCCATGTACTTTGTGAATCCAATCGGTTAGTTGTTGGCTATTTGCTACAGTAGCCGAGAGCGCGACTAGCTGCACTCCCGCAGGACAATACACAATCGACTCTTCCCATACAGTCCCCCGTTGGCGATCGTTCATGTAGTGACATTCATCTAGCACCACCACTTCCACATCTGTTAGCGAAGTACCGACTTCACCGATGGGCGTACCATAGAGCATATTCCGAAAAATCTCGGTAGTCATTACCAAGATCGGTGCATCACGGTTTACAGAGGTGTCACCCGTAAGTAATCCCACATTATCATCGCCAAACTGCTGCCGAAAGTCCCGCAATTTCTGGTTAGAAAGTGCCTTAAGGGGGGTGGTATAGAAAACGCGACGATTACCTGCTAAAGCTGCATGGATCGCATATTCACCAATTAAGGTTTTGCCTGAACCAGTTGGCGCACAAACAACGACCGACTTACCAGCTTGCAATGCGGCGATCGCCTGTAGTTGAAACGGGTCAAGTTCAAAGGGATATAATTCTTGTGGGTCTATTGCTTGCACGCAGGTCTGCCTGAGTAAATATACTTAAATTAAACTAGCAATTATGACGAAATGCTGTTCTAATCTCCTATATTAGCCTATTGCAAGGGGGTGCGAGAATAACCCAGTAGCGAGCCAGCAATTCTCATTGTAAAAATCAGTTTTGAAGAAAGTCCGCCAATGGCGGACTTTCTTCAAAACTGATTGTGGCTGGTAGAAATTCCTACTTCAAAAATCTATCAAGTCACAAGCTCAACCAACTAAAGACTTGCTCTACAGTTAGATCTAAATCAATTCCTGTGAGAACTGGCAAGCGATCGCTATTTTTAAATTCTCTTACTCGGCGATCGCTATCCACTACTAAAATGGTCTCGTCTTCTGTATCAAGTAACCAACCTAGCTCAGTACCATATTCTGCACAATGTAATAATTTTGCTAAGACTTGTTTATATCGCTGATCGGGCGAGAGAATCTCAATTGCCCAATCAGGATATGTTTCAAAACGGTTAGCAATGCGACCCGATGGCAAACGAGGGATTCTCTCCCAACGAAATACAGCTATGTCTGGGACGATCGCTAACCCACCAAAAACACAGCGTAGCTCTGGGAAAGCTAGAGCAATTTGCTGTGGTTTAGCAATTTGGCTAATGGTCTCGCAGAGTGTACCTTGTAATAAACTATGTTCTCCTTGAGGCATTGGTTTCTGTGTGATTTGTCCATGAATAAATTCAGAGGCAGGTTTTGTCTCTGGCAGTGCTAGAAATTCATCTATAGTTGTCGGTCTAATTGCTGCAACAGTCATAGCTTTATGCCCTCTTAAACTTATTCGATATTAACAGCGATCGCATTTGCAGATTAGAGCAGATTAGAACTGATAGCTAGTGCTGAAATAAATAGCAGCATCTTGAAGATTATTGCCACGTCCTTGCAAGTTTACAAATGGAATAGCTGCATCAATTCGGATTAGAAACCGCTCAATCGGCTCAATCATGAGACCTAGACCACCTGCGGCTAAGAAGTTTTGTGATGATGAAGGTGTAGGATTATTGCCATGATTCCAAATTGCTCCGAGATCGATAAAAGGAGTGATTTGGAGAATTGCTCTGTTAGTTTCTTGATCTCGCATCGCTACTGAACGAGTCTCAAGACTAAAGCGAATCCCGTTGTCGCCCGATCGCGCATTTTGGCGAAATCCTCGCAGTGATTGTCCTCCACCAATCGTGAATTGTTGAGAAGGAAGTAAAGGATTAGCAGCCAACTGCGAATCAAAAGAGGCTATTAGAAGCGCGTCAGAGCCTAGCACTTGCACCCTTTGAGCCTGTCCAGTCCAGCTAAAAAAGCCAGCGTTAGGTGTAGTTACATAAGTGGCATTAAATAATCCTGTACCAAGATTGAACTGCGATCGCATTGACCACGCACCATCATTGTCGCGCAGGGTATAGTCTTGACCAAAGCGGAATACGCTGGTGGTGCTAACACCATTAGCATCGGGTCCAATCCCAAAAGGAGTTGCAAGGTTCTCAAACAAGAAAGTTTGTCCTGTCTGATGCGCAAAGCCTAGAGATAGAGCAAATTCTTCGCGAGGATTGCGAATCAAGGGTTGACGATAAACGATGTCATAGAGACTGCTTGCGCCACGGATATTAAAGGCAGCGAAGTCAGGATCGGTAATTCGATAGTTATTTGGTGCGTAGCGAATTGCTACTGTTCCATTCATCGGATTGACGGGTATGCTGTAGCTAAAATCGTAGAGATTGGAGCCTCCTGTGGTGCTGCGATAATAGGAAGCTGACAGCAAATCTCCAAGCCCTGTGAGGTTGCGATAGGTTAGTCCGACACCCATTCGTTCGGAACCAACAGCAACAGGTGAATAGTTATCAAAGCTGACGGAGCCGCCAAACTGTTTTGCTTCTTCTACTTGGACAACTAATAAGCTTTTACCTGCTTCGGTGCTGGGTTTGAGACTTGAGGTTACTTTTTTAAATAGAGGATCGGCTTTTAGGAGTCGCAATTGATCTTCAACGGCGTTGGCATTGAATGGTTTGGAAATTCCCAATTCTACTCGCGATCGCACGTAGTCAGGATTGGTTTGAGTAGTACCAACTATATCTACTCGTTCGATTTGTCCTTCGA
>Ga0209972_10000305_pt1 | contig 49027 bp, 38 predicted proteins | sample NOAtaG_7_FD_187302 | JGI IMG/M metagenome (GOLD analysis project Ga0209972, IMG submission 187302) | Freshwater lake microbial communities from Lake Erie, under a cyanobacterial bloom - NOAA_Erie_Diel1S_2200h metaG (SPAdes) (version 2) | ecosystem: Environmental > Aquatic > Freshwater > Lake ...
CAGGCCCATCCGCACGTGGCCACGTCAGAGCGCGTACCGCTGCAACATAGCGTGGGCCGTGTGCTGGTCGGCCGCGTAACGGCCGATCGCGACTTCCCTCCGTTCCATCGGGTAGCCATGGATGGCATCGCGATCGCCTATTCATCATATGAAAACGGACAACGAACCTATGACCTGCGCGGGATGCAGGCCGCAGGCGCTCCCCAACAGCGATTGCCCGATGCCAGTGTCGCCCTCGAGGTGATGACGGGTGCCGTGTTGCCCGAAGGTTGCGACACGGTGGTACGCTATGAAGATGTCTCAATTGAAGGTGGTGTTGCCATTATTCGTATAGATGACTTGCCACGCGGCCAGAGCATTCACACGCAGGGTCAGGATGCCCAACGGGGCACCACATTGCTGGGCCCGGGGCAAAAAATTTCACCCGCTGAAGTCGCTTTACTGGCAGCCGTAGGGCAAACCGAAGTTAACGTGTTGTCCTGGCCGTCCACGGCCATCATTTCCACCGGTGACGAACTGGTGGATATTGAGGCCACACCCCTGCCGCACCAGATCAGACGGTCGAATAGTTATGCCTTGTCCGCTGCCTTGCGCCAGGTGGGCATCGAAGCCAATCTGTTTCATGTGCCGGATGACCGGGAGGTGCTGAAACGCGACCTGCCCGATAGGATTAACCGCCACCAACTCATCATCCTGAGCGGAGGCGTTTCGCAGGGTAAGTTTGATTTCATTCCGGACGTGCTCCGGTCGTTGGGCATTCAACAGCATTTTCATCAGGTGAGCCAACGCCCCGGGAAGCCGCTTTGGTTTGGCACCTCACCCCGACACACCGTGTTTGCCCTGCCTGGCAATCCGGTTTCCACGTTTATGTGCTTTCACCGGTATGTGAAGCCCTGGCTCATGAATAGTTTCCAGTGGCCGAAAGCGATTCTCGCCTCCGATTACGATAACGAGCTGCCCCTCACCTATTTTCTGCAAGTGAAGATCGCCCATGAGAACGGTCAAAACATCGCCTACCCGGTGCCAGGCGGTGGCTCAGGCGATTTTGCCAATCTGAAGGAGGTGTATGGCTTTTTGGAGTTATTACCCAACACCCATTTTCGTTCGGGCCAGCCTTTGCCCTTTATCGGTTTCCGGCATTGAAAAATGGCTACCTTTGCCTTCCATTTTATTTGAATCACAAGGGTGAGTTATGTTCGATAATCTTAGTCTTAAACTCGAAAAAGCATTTCAGACGCTGCGGGGGCAGGGTCGAATTACCGAGATCAATGTAGCCGGCACGATTAAGGAAATCCGTAAGGCCTTGATCGATGCCGATGTGAATTATAAGGTCGCCAAGGAGGTCACGGACGAAATCAAGACCAAGGCGATGGGCCAAAACGTGCTCACGGCCATTTCGCCCAGCCAGTTGCTGGTTAAAATCACCAGCGATGAACTCACGCACCTCATGGGGGGCGAAAGCCAGGACATCCGCATTGATGGAAATCCGGCCGTAATCCTGATTGCGGGTTTGCAAGGATCGGGTAAAACCACCTTCAGCGGAAAACTGGCCAGCTACCTGAAACGGCAGGGCCGCAGCGTGCTGTTGGCCGCCTGCGACATCTACCGCCCTGCGGCCATCGACCAATTGAAAGTACTGGGCGAGCAAATTGGCGTGGAGGTATTCGCAGAACCCGACAACAAAGATGCCGTGCGCATTGCCAAGGCCGCACTGGCACACGCCAAAAATGTAAATGCCCGAGTCGTAATTGTCGATACGGCCGGCCGTCTGGCCGTGGACGAGGAGATGATGAACGAAATCACGCGGTTGAAAGAGGCGCTCAACCCGTCCGAAACGTTGTTTGTGGTTGACTCCATGACAGGCCAGGATGCGGTGAACACAGCCAAAGCGTTTAATGACCGTTTGAACTTCGATGGCGTAGTACTCACCAAGATGGATGGCGACACGCGCGGTGGTGCCGCGTTGTCCATTCGGAGAGTGGTGGAGAAGCCCATCAAGTTCATCAGCTCGGGTGAAAAGATGGATGCCATCGATCGGTTCTATCCGGATCGTATGGCCAGCCGCATCCTGGGCATGGGTGACGTAGTAACGCTGGTGGAAAAAGCCCAGCAAACCTTCGATCAGGAAGAGGCGGCTCGTTTGCAGAAGAAACTCCGAAAAAATCAGTTTGACTTCAGTGATTTCCTCACCCAACTGGAGCAAATCAAGAAGATGGGAAACATGAAGGACTTGCTGGGTATGATACCGGGCGTGGGCAAGGCCATGAAGGATGTTGACCTGGACGACAACAGTTTTAAGCCGGTTGAAGCCATCATTCGCTCGATGACCAATGAGGAACGGGCAAACCCCGACTTGATCAACAACAGCCGCAAGAACCGCATTGCCAAAGGCAGCGGCACCTCGGTGCAGCAGGTTAATCAGTTGCTGAAGCAGTTCGAGGACATGCGCAAAATGATGAAAACGATGAATAAAATGGGCGGAGGCAAGCGGGCCCTGTCAGCCCTTAATCCGTTCAAACGCTGATTTTATGATGAATGGAAAAAAGCGCCCCAAACGGCAAAACCCATTCACGTATTCAACGTTATAAACATCAGTTTACAGGATGTTTAGTTGTTAAATAAAAGGTGCCCCGGAAATTTTTCGGGGCATTTTTTCGTTGATGACCACGTGTAAAACCAACTATCAAACCATATACTTTATGAAAATCAAATTTCTTTTAGCCCTCGTAACACTGGCGTTTTCCGCCCTGGCACAAGACAAGAAAATGCCCAGCCCCCCGGACAAGGCAACCGGCAATGCCGGAGGCGTTACCGTAACCGTGGATTATCACCAGCCATCGGCCAAAGGGCGCAAGGTGATGGGGGGATTAGTTCCTTTTGGTGAAGTGTGGCGCACGGGTGCCAATGCCACCACTGCGATTGAATTCAGTGACAACGTGAAACTGGAAGGTAATGCCGTAGCCAAAGGCAAATACGGCTTATACACCATTCCGGGCGAAAACGAGTGGACCATCATCATTAATAAAGACATTAAGCGGGGTGCCTATGATTACAAGCAGGCCAATGATGTGGTGCGGTTTACCGTAAAGCCGGGAAAAACCGCCAGCTTCGTGGAGACTTTCAAAATCACCATTGAGAACAACAAGGTGGTGCTGCGGTGGGAAAACACCGAAGTGGCTTTTGCCGTAGCCAAAGGGTAATCATTTCGTAACGTGAAAAATAAAGCCTCCGCCCCGCGGGGGCTTTTTTATTTCCTTTAATTTTCCTGAACTTTCCCTTTTTCGGTATGCAAATCCTGGGCCGTTCCGACCGTGTTGATCTACCCGGACTGGGGTTGAAAGGCATTCATGCCAAGATTGATACTGGTGCTTACAATTGCTCGCTGCATTGTTCACAGGTTAGTGTGGTGAACGGTCGGCTTGAGTTTGTTTTGCTGGATGAAGAACATCCCGAATTCACCGGACGACCGTTTCGCGTCAAGAAATTTGAACAACGGGAAATCAAGAATTCGTTTGGCGAAGCGGAACTTCGCTACGTGATCAAAACCCAAATTCGGATTTTCGATCATTTGATACGCGCTGAATTCTCCCTGAGCAATCGGGGCAATCTCAAGTTTCCGGTTTTGATTGGCCGCAAAACCCTTCGGCATCGGTTCCTGATTGACGTGACCAAAACAGATTTGTCGTTTATGGCCAGCCAGGCCGCCCCTCCTTCTGCTGAAATTCCCGGTGTATGAACATAGCCATCCTCTCCCGCGACTCCAAACTCTACTCCACGCAACGCCTGAAAGAAACAGGTGAAAAGCGCGGCCACAAAGTGGAAATCATCGACCACATGAAATGCGTGCTCGTGATTGAAAAGAAAAACCCTATGGTTTGGTACAACGGCCGCAGACTGGACTACTTCGATGCCATTATTCCCCGCATCGGGGCATCTGTAACTTTTTATGGTGCAGCTGTCGTGCGGCAATTCGAGATGATGAAAGTGTTCACGGCCGTGGAGTCTCAGGCGCTGATTCGCTCGCGGGATAAACTGCGCAGCCTTCAGATACTTTCCCGGGCCGGGCTGGGTCTGCCCAAAACCATCTTTATGGATTACTCGCGCGATACCGAGGGTGTTATTGAAGCGGTGGGCGGTGCCCCGGTCGTGATCAAACTACTGGAAGGTACCCAAGGCCTGGGGGTGGTGTTGGCCGAAAACAAAAAAGCGGCTCAATCGGTAATTGAAGCCTTCCACGGGGTGAAGGCGCGCATCATTGTGCAGGAATTTATCAAAGAAGCCAAGGGAGCGGACCTTCGTGCCTTTGTGGTGAATGGAGAAGTGGTGGGCGCCATGAAGCGACAGGCACGCGATGGTGAATTCCGAAGTAACCTGCACCGGGGTGGCCATGCGGAAGTGGTGAAGCTCAACCGGCAAGAGAAACACGCAGCGGTGGAGGCTGCCAAAAAAATGGGGCTGGCCGTGGCCGGTGTAGACATGCTTCCCTCAAAACGGGGGCCACTGATCATTGAGGTGAATTCATCTCCAGGACTGGAAGGTATTGAACACGCCACCAAGGTGGACATTGCCGGAAAAATCTTCCAGTACATCGAAGAACATGCCGGCACAAAAAAAATTCAGAAGGACAAAGTGAATGCATAAACGATCGAAGATTCAACACGTAAGGAGTTGAATGCACGAGTTGACATTGAACAACACCCGTAGTGAAAGATTTCATCATAGCTGACCAGCACGTACGCCCCGGAGAATTCAAGGAGGTGGTGATCAACATTGCGCGCCTTCCGTCACGCACCCAAATTGATACACCGGTATACGTTTACCACGGCACCGAGCCAGGCCCCGTACTGGCCCTGACGGCCGGCATGCATGGCGATGAAATTAACGGCATGGAAATAGTCCGCAGAATTATTGACAGCGGACATAACCGCGTGCAGCGGGGCACCACCGTGTGCATGCCCATTATCAACGTTTACGGATTCCTGAATTATTCACGCGAGGTTCCGGATGGCAAGGATGTCAACCGGAGTTTCCCCGGCCGGAAGACCGGCTCGCTGGCCGCCCGCGTGGCCTACCACCTCACGCATGATATCATTCCTTACATCGACTACGGTATCGACTTTCACACCGGTGGTGCGATGCGCACCAACTACCCGCAGGTGCGGTGCATGATGCAGGATAAAAAAAACGTAGAGCTGGCGGCCGCCTTTTGCGCCCCGTTTACCATTGACTCGCCCTTCCGGCCAAATTCGCTGCGCCAAACAGCCGCTAAACGTGGCAAAAATATTATCGTGTACGAAGGTGGCGAGTCGTTACGCATGGATGCCCACGCGATTGAAGAAGGCATTAACGGTACGCTGCGCCTGATGAAGCATCTTAAGATGATTGAGTGGGCTCCGGCTGCGAAGGAGGAAAACCGGGTTGTCTGGCACTCGTCATGGGCCCGCGCACGCACGGCCGGCTTGTTTCAACCCACTATTAGATGCGGTGACCTGGTGCATAAAAATCAACTCATCGGCACACTGACCGATCCCTTTGGCGAATACAACGAACAGGTGAAGTCCCCCTCTATGGGATATGTAGTGGGGCTCAACAACAACCCGGTGGTCAATGCGGGAGACGCGTTGATGCACATCGGGATGGACAACCTTTGCCGGATTGACGGCAGCGGAGAGGATTAAAAATCCGGGCAGGGAATCATCAATTTTTCCTTCGGAGGCTTGCGCGGGTTGCGGTTGCTCCAGCTATACACCACGCTCACTTCATGGGCGCCTCCGCTACCCGGGCCCAGTTTGGAGATGGTGTAGTCAAAGCTATAGCCAATGTTCAGCGTCTCCTTGGGGCCTTTGCGGGTAAAGCCAATGAGCAGTACAATCGACTCGTTATTGGCGAAATCATTTACCTGTTTGTACGGCACACCCCGGTACCAGGTGCCGATAATGATGGGTTCAAAGGTGAAGTACGCCCCAATATCCAGTTGGTCGAACTGCCCCTGATTGCGGTACTGCACAGCCGGTGCGACACTCCGCTCGCGCGGCCGCGAATAAAATCCCTCGCCCATGACTCCCGGCTTAAAGAAGAACTTGAGCCCGGCATGAACCGAGAGCTTCATCGGCAATTCGCTTTGCTCACCGATGAGCGACTGATTGGGTTCATTAATATGGTGGGCGGCAACGCCCAACCACGCCCGCTTGGAATAGAACAAGCCTCCTGCAGAAATATCAGGGAAGAAAACCCGTTCACCGGTATTCAGGTTCTCCACCGAAGTCGGGTTGACCACCTGACCCGTAGCCGGGTCAAACTGGTCGCCAAAGGTTAGTCGGTCGAAGTTAATGGAGCGGTTGTACAGCGCCACCTGAATACCCGGCCGAAACGAAATCGCCTTGGTGATCTCCAGGTTGTACGAATACTGAAGCGCGAGGCTGAACGACTTTAAGCCCAAAATACCCTCCCGGTCCTGATTGAGTAAAACACCTACCCCGCTGTTCTTATCCTCGATATAAAAATCAGCAAACGCGCTGATCGTATTAAAGTTGGCATCGATGGCAGGCCATTGGTTTCGGTAATTCATGCCCACGCGGGCCTGGTTGGTCGATCCGGCAAAGGCCGGGTTCAGGTACAGGGGTGCCGCATAAAATTGCGAGAACTGCGGATCCTGACCAGTTACCGTTGCGCTGTTCCCCAGCATCAAGACGATAAGACCGAAGAACCCCGCTAGCCGCTGCTTTTTTCCGAAAAACATAAAAGCAAATTACGATGTTTGACTACACTTATAAAAGTACGCTGCGCCTGATGGGTAATCTTCTGCTTAACGTTATTTTTGGTCAATTTGTATACTTTCGTGCAAACCGGGCGTTTTAGATTTTGATGAAGCTTAACCTTTATTGTACGTTGGCAGGTGCAAAACACATGTGGGGGAGAATATATAAGTCGGGTGTAGCCCTGGCATTCATCTGCCTGGGTAGTTATGCCAGTTTGGCGCAGACACTCGCCCAACACAATTGGTATTTCGGGAACTCCAATTCCGGTCTTCGCTTCAATCGGGGCAATAACAGCGCGAGCGTGGTGACGAACCAGGCCACGCCTTTTGGCACAGCCGGGGGTGCCGTGGCCACAGATCCCACCACCGGAAATCTTCTTTTCTACACCGATGGCGATCGCGTGTACGATGCCTGTCATTTGCTGATGCCGAACTCGGGCCTTTTGGGAAACACCGGAGGCAACCAACCGGCCGCCATTACACCGGTGCCCGGCCAACCCAATAAGTATTTCGTTTTCACCAACTCGGCTAACTTCACGGCAGGCGGCACCATTCGATGGAGCGTGGTTGACCTGGCGCTTTTTGGCAATGCCATATTTCCCGCACCGGCATTGGGACAGGTTGAAAATCCAAAGAATAATGTGATCGCCACGCTGCCCAACCGGGCTGAGGGCATGATCGTTATTCCGCATGCCAACGGCACCGATTTTTGGCTGATCACCCAGCAAGTGAACTCCCAAACCTACTCGGTCACCCTGATCAATGCCGCGAGTTACCCGGCTGGCACGTTTGCCACCACGAATTTTTCCGGTATTGCGTTCCCAACCACAGTCGCTAACTTTTCCTATTCCGCACGGGCCAACCGCATGGCAGTGTCACCGCAAGATGCGAGCACCGATGCGTTTATTATGAACTTCAATTCGGCAACGGGTGGTCTTACATTCGATAGCTTCATACTTAATACCGGTATCCCCTCCACCACCAATCAGGCCATTTATGACATTGAGTGGAATAACAGTGGGAATTTCCTGTACCTCTCGAGACACGGAGAAGCCGGCATTGCTCCCCAGGTTTTTCAATACGATTACCTTAACCCGACTACCACGCTGGCGCCACTCGTGGCTGGCCCGCTCTTCCGAAGCTACGGTTTGCAAATAGCGCCCGATAGTTCGATTTATCACCTCTACCAGGCCACGAACGGAGGTCCGTTCCTGCTGGGGCGCTTTTCAAACATCGATACGGTTGCAGCAGCGGTGACGTATACGGCCTTGCCACTCGGCAACACCAACTTCAACGCCACTCAATTTCCTTCTTTTATACCTCGATCGAACATCAATTTCATTTTGTCGTTTACCACCCGGGGAATTTGCCAGAATTCGCCCACCAGTTTTTTCCCGGATGTGCAACCGGCTGCCGACAGTCTGCAATGGGAATTTGAACCGGGTTTCGATACCACGGCCTGGAGCCCGGTATACACCTATGAAACCGCGGGTACATTCAACGTTACGATGCGTGCATTCTTTCAGGGGCAAACGCAATCCGTCACCCAACCGGTCACCATTAATCCGTTTCCTCTGACGCTGCAACTGGTTCAGGACACTACGGCCTGTCGCAGCGAGTTTCCTCCTCCCCGGGGTTCATCTTCACCAACTCAATTCTCTGTCACGTTGGAAGTGCAAGGCGGCACACCGACATCGGTCGTGTGGTCCAACGGTGACACCGGACTAACCCTGACACCGGATTCAGCCGGATATTATTATGTGGTAGCGACAGACGCTGGCGGTTGTTCGGGATATGCCGGAGTGAATGTAAAAGAATATGATCTGGCCGATCAACGGGCTAACGTCTGGTACTTTGGAAACCGGGCCGGAATTGATTTCAATGAGCAACCTCCGGTGGCGCTAAATGTCAGTGCCATGAATGCTCCGGAAGGATGCTCCATCATTTGCGATCGCAATGGTGAAGTCATTTTTTATACGGATGGTGATCAGGTATTTGATCAAACGAATGCCGTGATCGACACGGGCATTGGTGGCGATCCGCAGTCTGCCCAATCCGCGCTGATTGTGCCAGTGCCGGGTGATGAGACATTATACTACATCTTCACCACCAAAGCGATCAATGGCACGGGCCCGTACGAATTGCGGTATTCCCTCTTCGATCTGAAGCAAAACTCAGGGCTGGGTGCCGTGGTGGAGAAAGACATTCTGCTATTTGCGCAGAGTACTGAGCGCATCGCAGCGAACGGCCGGTGGCTGATCGCCCATGAGTATGGAAACAATTATTTCCGCGCCTACCCTATTTCCGGTCAGGGTATTGGTTCACCGGTAGTATCTGAAATCGGTTCCGTTCATTCGTTCAAGACATTAGCCAATGGGGAAGGCTATATGAAACTTGGCCCGCGCGGCAATCTGGCGGTGGCCCTTTCGGAACCCAACGTGAGCAACGTGGTGGAGTTGTTTACACTGGTCGATAGTTCTGGTGTAATTTCGAACTACCGGCAGATTAATCTCAACCTTCGCGGAGGGCAACCCGGTCAGGTGTACGGAGTAGAGTTTTCACCTGGCGGTAATAAAGTGTTTGCTACGGTGAAAGGTCCGCCCTCGCGTGTGTTCGAATATTTCCTGGATTCGCTGGACCGACCCTTTTTCCGAAACTCCATTGTAAATGCGGGCGAATTAGGCGCTTTGCAAATCGCGCCAGACGGCCAGATCTACATCGCGATCAATGGCAGTGGTGTGCTCGGCACGATTCAGGCGGATGAAGATACCACGCGCGTATCCACCATAAACTTCAGTGGCTTCACCCTGGCAGGCGGCACCAATAGCCGGTTGGGCTTGCCCAGTTTTGTGCAGCAAGTGGGGAACGCCTTTGGCGGTCCCGGGTTTGAGTTTGCCGGTCAGTGTTTGGGTGAACCCACCAATTTCTTTGGCACACCAACTGACGCGATTGATGAATTCCTCTGGTTCTTTGGCGATGGCGCCAGTGATAACGTGCCTAACCCAGTGCACACCTATGCGACCGCGAATACATTTAGTGTATCCATGCGGCTGACCAATCGATGCGGCCTGGATACTACCCTCACGCGTCCGGTTCAGATTTTTTCGCCTCCGCCACGGCCAACCGTACCCAGTGCGATTGCCTTGTGTACTGGTGCGGTAACATTAGATGCCAACACCGGCAACCTGCCGGATTTAACGTATAGCTGGTCAACCGGTGAAACCACGCGCACCATCGTAGTATCGCGACAGATGATGGTGACCATCACCAACACCGATGTGAACGGATGCTTCAACTCTGCACAATCGATTGTGGTTGAGAACCGGCCCCAGCTCGATCTGGGGCCCGACCTGACGATCTGTGAGGACAACGCAACACCGGCTCTGAATGCATTGAATCCGGGTGCTACCTACCAATGGCGGATCAATGGCGCGAACGCCTCGAATGCTCAAACACAAGCGGTTGATGTAACCGTACCGGGCACATTTACTTATGAAGTGACCGTAACCGACCCGGTAACGACCTGCTTCCTGGTTGAAACTAAGGTATATGACATTAAGGTGTCACCGGCCTTCGTGTTATCCGGTACAAACCCGACTACGTGTAATGCCACCGATGGCACGATCAGCCTCGCGCTGAATGCATCGGCTCCCCCCGGTGGTCCGTTGTATTCCTATTTCCTCTCCGGACCCGGTGGGTTCAATCAGCAGGGTATTGATCAGGCCGTTCCCTCGGTAGCCAACTTTACCAACCGCGAAGCGGGCACGTATTCGGTCATTGTGACCGATCAAATTTCAGGTTGTACACTATCCAACTCGGTCGGTTTGACCGATGCCCCTTTTGCGATTTCTGCTTCATCATTAGGGCCCAATTGCGACCCGGTTGCATTACGAGTGGTAGCCACTGGCGGTGCTCTGAATTTTCAATATCGGATTACCAACAACGGTACCGGTGCCGTTCAAGGTCCGTTCACGGCCACCACTACCACATTTGACACCTCACCGATCTTACCCGCGGGCAACTACACGGTTGAAGTGACGGACAACAACAGTTGTATTGCCACCACCGCAACCACGGTGACGCCCAACCCGGTGGTGCCGGTGACGTTCACCAATAACTTGTGCGTCAGTCCGGCCACGATTACGGCAGCCGGAGGAACCGGTTACACCTGGACTGGCCGTGGCATCAGTGGCGGTGCTAACTCAGCCACCGTCCAGATCAATCCCGGCATTGGCCAGTTCACCTATCAGGTAGTGGCCACCGGACCAGGTTTGTGCCCCGCTACGGTTACCACTACGGTTGATTTGATTGGAACCCTGGCACCCGATTTCACCCAGACAACGGAGTGCGCTAGTCAGGTTCAATTGAACGCTACTCCCACCGGAGCCTTTACTTATCGCTGGTATCGCAATGGGGTGCTGCAGGGGGGCCTCGGGGGAAGTTCTGTTTCGCTTGGCCTTTCGGAAGACGGTGTGCCGTATGCGGTTGAAGTGGTGAGCACCGTAAATGGTTGTGTCGTGCGTTCCGCCAACAAAAATGTGTCGGTTGTAGGGCCGGTAGATGCCACGCTCACGGCTTCGCTGGCGTGTGACGATAACCAACCGTTCACACTCACCTCCGGCACTACGGCCACCGGTGTTACCTATGCCTGGTTCCGGAACAGCACAACTATTGCCGGTGCCAACACGCCCACCATACAACAAAACCAGGCCGGCACGTATCGGGTTGATATCTCCCGATCAACGTGTACAGCCAGCGCTTCTATTTTAGTATCCAAAGCGCCACTGCCGGTGGGCCTCCTCCGTGATCGAGTGATCATCTGTAACGACCCAGACAATACCGATCCGGCCACCTCCCAGGTTGACCTCGACCCGGGTGCTTTTGTATCGTTCAACTGGTTTAAGAACCAAGTGCCACTGGGTGTAACCACCCAGGTGTACACCGCCACAAGCGAAGGGCTCTACGAAGTTGACATTACCAATACATTTGGCTGTGTCAGTCGCGATAAAACCGATGTGCGCAACGACTGCGTTCCGGTGCTTAATGCACCTACGGCATTCCGACCGTCAAGCAGCGCTGCCGAAAATCAGGCGTTTAAGATCTTCAGTTTCTTTATCACCGATAACTTCCAGATATTCATTTACAATCGCTGGGGTGAGTTGGTTTATCAATCCAACGATCGGAACTTCACCTGGAATGGCGGGTACAACAACAATCTCAACCAGCCGTTGCCGGTGGGTACGTACACCTATGTGATCAAATATGTCAGCGTGTACCGGCCGCAACAGGGTATCCAGGAAAAACGCGGAGGCGTCCTGCTGTTGCGCTAGCCTGCCGGATCACTATATTTGATCTGGAAATGGCCGTGGAAACTTTTTCGCACACCTGAATTGTTCGCCAGAACATTTCAGGCGGCCTTGATTAAAAAATTGTAAACACATGAAAACAATACTGATGCTGACCATTTGGGCCATGGGATTTGTCCACGAGCCCAACCAGATTTTTAATACCAACCTGAACGTTACCGTGCGGGATGAAGCCGGCAATACCGTTTCAGGCGCCTCGCTCAAATTGTTTCGAAAGGAGGATGACTACCTGAAAGAAGTAAACCCCATAGCCGAAGGGGTGAGCGATGAAAAGGGCATGGTGAAACTGAAAAAACTGGAGCCCATTGCGTATTGGGTGCTGGTGCGCAAGGATGACAAAGACAATGCCGGTGGAGGGGAGATGATCGGTAAGCTGGAGGAAAACAAACTGAACAAAGTCACCATCGTGATTCAATGACGCGGACGGAATTGGAGCGTCAGTTACGCTTACACGAGCCGCATGCGGAAGAGCAAGAATTCGTCACCCGTTGCCAATGGCTGCTGACGCACTCCGATTGCTTTCAACGTTATCATTTGCCGGGCCACTTTACCGGCTCTGCCTGGATCACCAATCCTGAACACACCCATACGCTGCTGGTTCATCACGCCAAGCTCAATCGTTGGCTACAACCGGGTGGCCATGCCGATGGCGAAGAAGATCTGCTCGCGGTAGCGCTGCGCGAAGCACGGGAGGAAACCGGAGTGATCCGGTTTGAGGTGAAGACGTCTGCTTTTTTCGACCTTGACATCCACCCGATACCGGCCCGCGCTGACTTTCCCGCTCACGATCATTATGATGTGCGGTTCTGGCTGATCGCTGACCCGTCAGACAAAGTTGAGGTGAGCGAAGAATCCCATGATGTACGCTGGATCTCGTTTGATGACTTGCCCCATTTCACGCAAGAAAAATCCGTCCATCGCCTGTTGGAAAAATCTGCCCGCGCCCGGCACGTGAAGCGCTAAGCCATTAATCGAAGTGTAGCGCTATCTTTACCCCATGGCCGAATTGGGCAAGGATATCAACCGGGCAAAACAATTGCTCGATCGCGGAGAGCTCGTGGCCATACCAACCGAAACAGTCTACGGACTAGCTGCCAATGCGCTGGACGCCACGGCCGCAGCCCGAATATTTGCTGCCAAAAACCGACCGTCCTTCGATCCGCTGATCGTGCATGTTGCCACGGCCATGCGCGTGCATGAACTCGTGACCGATTTTCCCGATCAGGCACAGGCATTGGCCGCCACGTTTTGGCCGGGGCCCCTTACCCTGGTCTTGCCCAAGAAAAATCACATCCCCGATCTGGTAACAGCCGGCTTGCCAACCGTGGGCGTTCGATGCCCCTCGCATGAGTTAACACTGGAACTTCTTCATCTGCTTGACTACCCTCTGGCCGCCCCAAGCGCCAATCCCTTCGGCTATGTCAGTCCAACGCGGCCCGAACATGTGCAGGAGCAGTTAGGTAGCCGGGTGGCTTATATTCTGGATGGCGGACCCTGCCGGGTGGGTGTTGAATCGACCATTGTGGGATTTGACGATGGGCCGGTGATCTACCGGCTGGGGGGCGTAGCCGTAGAGGAAATTGAAAACGTAGTGGGTCGTGTGCGCGTCATGACGCACTCTTCATCAAACCCGGTGGCACCCGGCCAGCTGGCGAGCCACTATGCGCCCGCCAGGCAAATTGTGCTGGGTAACATAGCGGAACTGCTCACCCAACATCCAAACGAGAAATTGGCGCTGTTGCGTTACCACAAACGATTGCCGGATACGCCTGTGCCGCAGATTGTATTGTCGTCATCGGGTTCGCTTGAAGAAGCCGCACAAAATTTGTTTGCTGCCCTTCGTCAATTTGACAAAATGGATGTTACCTTGGTGCTGGCCGAACTCGTACCGGACACCGGGATCGGGCGTGCCATAAATGATCGGCTGCGAAGAGCAGCAACTTCGCGTTAAGAATTTATTATGGAGAAAAAGAAAAAGTTATTGATCCTCACCGGAGGTGGCGACTGCCCGGGCCTAAATGCCGTGATTCGGGCAGCCTGCAAGCGTGCACGAAAAGAAAAAAACTGGGAGGTGTACGGCAGCATCGAGGCCTTCAACGGTGTGTTCAGTGAGCCTACCGAACTCGTCAAGCTGACGCGCAAACGCACAGCCGGCATTCATGTGCGCGGGGGCACCATACTGAAGACCACGAATAAGGGAAATCCCACCAACTTCCCCATGCCTCAACCGGACGGCTCTATCAAAATGATCGACCGCACAGAGGAATTGGTCAAACGGATCAAATCACTTGGATTTGATGCCGTGATTAACATCGGTGGTGATGGATCGCAACGGATTTCCGAAGCCTTGTATAAAAAGGATTTGTCCGTGGTGGGTGTGCCTAAAACGATCGATAACGACCTTTCAGCTACCGACATGACGTTTGGCTTTCAAACTGCGGTTCAAATTGCGACAGATAGTTTCGACAAGCTGGTGACCACGGCCGAGAGTCACGATCGCGTCATGATTATGGAAGTGATGGGTCGCGATGCCGGCTGGATTGCGTTACACACGGCCATCGCGGGTGGTGCCGAGATATGCCTGATTCCGGAAATACCGTATGACATCAACAAACTGGTGAAGAAGATCAATTCCCGTTATGTGAACGGCCAGGGTTTTGTCAACATCGTGATTGCCGAAGGTGCCAAGCCAAAAGACGGAACCATCACCTCGTCAGTCGGAGAAAAGGGTTCCGAGCATGTGCGACTTGGCGGAGTCGCCTATCAGCTCTCGCAGCAATTGAAAAAGGCGGGGTGTACAGCAGAGATTCGCGAAACGGTTTTGGGCCACGTACAGCGGGGCGGCAGCCCCACCGCATTCGACCGGGTACTGGCATCCTTGTTTGGCGTCAAGGCGTTTGAGTTGGTCCTGGAAGGTAATTTTGGCCGGATGGTAGCCTTGAAGAACAATCAGATCACTTCGGTTACACTGGAAGAAGCCACACGCGAGTACAACATCGTGAGCAAAGGCGGCCCGCTGGTAAAAGCGGCCAAGGGATTGGGAATAATTTTTGGTGATTAACGAATAGTGTTCAGCAGATTATGAAAACGGTAGATCAAATCAATTTCAAAGGCAAGCGTGCCTTGATTCGGGTAGACTTTAATGTGCCGCTCGACAAGAGTTTTAATGTGACGGACGATAATCGTATTCGGGCCACCATACCTACACTAAAGAAAATTCTGGCCGATGGCGGCAGTTGCATATTGATGTCACACCTCGGCCGTCCAAAGGAGGGCCCGGAGGAAAAATATTCGCTGAAGCATACCGTGAAAACAACTGAAGCCTTGCTGGGTCGCCCGGTGAAGTTCGCGGGCGACTGCATCGGAGATGAAGCGTTCAGGCTATCGGCTGCGTTACAGCCTGGAGAAGTCCTGCTGCTGGAAAACCTGCGTTTCTATAAGCAGGAAGAAAAAGGTGACCCGGGTTTCTCGGAAAAACTAAGCAAGCATGGAGACATCTACGTGAATGATGCCTTCGGCACCGCTCACCGTGCTCATGCCTCCACTACGATTGTGGCCCAGTTTGTTAAGGAAAAATGCGCGGGCTATGTCATGGCGGCCGAGTTAGCCAATGCAAAAAAAGTAATGGAGAATGCCGCCAAGCCGTTTACGGCCATTATGGGTGGTGCCAAAATCTCGGACAAGATTCTGATCATCGAACGGCTTCTCGCCAAAGTCAACCACCTGATCATTGGCGGAGGCATGGCCTATACGTTTTTTAAAGCCATGGGCGGAAGCATCGGAAAATCACTGGTGGAAGAAGACAAACTTGACCTGGCTAAAGAGTTGATCCAGAAGGCCAAAAGCAAGGGCGTTGAACTGCACTTGCCGATTGACTCTATCGCAGCCGATAAGTTCGATGCCAATGCCAACACGACCATCACCATGAATATGGCGATCCCCAACGACTGGATGGGGCTTGACATCGGCCCGCAGGCGCGCGAAGTTTTCGCCAAGGTGATCGGCAACTCGAAAACCATATTGTGGAACGGCCCGATGGGTGTTTTTGAAATGGAGAAATTTGAAGGCGGCACCAAAGCCGTTGCCGAAGCGGTAGTCAGCGCCACGAAAAATGGCGCGTTCTCCCTCATTGGCGGTGGCGATTCAGCCGCAGCCGTGGCCCAGTTTGACTTCAGTGACGAGGTGAGCTATGTCTCAACAGGCGGTGGCGCCTTGCTGGAGTACTTTGAAGGTAAAGTATTGCCAGGAGTGGCTGCCCTCGACTAGAAAAGTACAGGTAAGGAAGCTAAGCCTGTTTGTACAACGAAACTAGAAGCCACCTCAAAATCAATTTTCAATTGTCAGCCTTCGACTGTCCGATCAAAGTCGGACTCAACCCGACATAGGGAAGCATTTTTGAGATGGCGCCAAGAAAAAGGCGTCTGACGGCTTGTTTGCTTTGACTGAGAGCCGTCTGACGCCTGCCCGAAAATCCCAAACGTCTGTTGTGATATCAATTAATGAACGCCTCCAGCGAGGCTTTTGAAAACGATGCTTTGGTTTTGATTTCAAGCAGCACGGCTCGTGCCACGTCCTCGTCCTCAAACTCACCCGCGTACCAGTTGATGTTACCTTTCAGGTCAACGCTTTTGTAAACCCCGTAAAACCGGATAATCTCGGGCCATTTTGGAGAAAGTTCATCCGAATTCTCCATCAGCAAAATTCGATAGGTGTACCGGGGCATGCCCTCGGTCACGTTTTTGTTCTCTTTCGTCAAATGCGCACGGCTGTCATCCATAAAAATCCGGTAGGGCTCGCGGGCGGTACTCATCCGGGTGATCAACGTATCACCTATTTCTGCGGGAACCAGCGCAATGCTGTCGGGTGCGTTAGCCAGCATCCAAGCCAACTGGTAGTGCGGGCGTTGCACCGCCACGGTTCCATTTTGCTTGAATAAATCCACCGTCAACAACATCGCTCCGTCTTGATAGCGCTTGCGCATGTTGGAAACAAAATTACCGAGCGACCACGCAACCAGCTTATTACGCTCGGCTAAAAATTCTACACCCTGTACCACATGGGGATGTGAACCTATCACCAGAGTTGCTCCCTGCCGGACAAAAAAAGCTGATAATTTTTTCTGCTCGGCATTCGGCACCCGCACATTTTCAATACCCCAGTGGGGAAAAACCAAAATGGCATCGGGCTTGAAGGATTTGGTGCGGGTAAAGTCCTTCTTCATCTGTACGGTATCCAGCAAGTTGATAACCGTACCGGCAGGCACGGGAATACCGTTGGTGCCATACGTATAGTTCAGAATCGCCAGCAGCCAGCCATCGCGCTCAATCAACAGCGGATACGACTGGTCACGTTCTTCCGGTGTACGAAAGGTGCCTGTGTAAAAAAGTCCGGCTGAGTCCAGCACATCCAAGGTTCGGATTAATCCCCGTTTACCGCGATCGGCACTGTGGTTGTTGGCGGTCACCAGCACATCGAACCCGGTTCGTTTTAATTCAAACGCCAACTCATCGGGCGCACTGAACTGAGGGTATCCTGTAAAAGGAGGGCCGGCCAGGGTCAACTCAAGATTGCCAAACGCAATATCAGCCGACTGGATGTGCGGCTTGATGTAGCGAAAGCATGACGCGTAATCATAGCGACCCGTTTGGCGGTTGTAAGCCGCTTGAATGTTGGTGTCGTGCTGCATGATATCGCCCACAAACAGCAACCGCAACCGGGCGCTGTCCTGCGCCTGCACCCCTCCCGATAGCAGCCCCAAAATGAAAATCAGTTTACGCATACTCCCGTGGCTGACTAACATCCAAAACCTTGCCATCGGCAACAACAAACACGCGGCTCTCCGGTTCCGGGCGAATGCGGGCCAGCCCGGTGAACGCCCCAAAGGCCGGCAGCAGGCCTCCACGTGGACCAAAATAGAAGCACGGCAAGGTCAGCGACTGGCGAGCTTTTCCGCGTAACGGTAAGCCGGGATGCAGGTGGCCAGCCAGGTTGTACCAGCCCGTATGCTCCTCCAGCGGGTGATGGGTGAGCAACAACTTACCGACTTGCAGCGATTCCCGATGAACGCGAATGCGGTGACGATCGTACTGCACCGGACTGAGGATATCATGGTTGCCCAACACCAACTCAAATTGACAGGCCGAAAAATGGCCCGCGATCTGGCCCATCACCTCCCACTCCTCATTGTAGTGGCTATGAAACAAATCACCCAAAAAAATACACCGCGCGGGTTGCCACTGCCGCAGCAATTGGATGAGCGCTTCGGTGTTGCGGTCATTGGCCGCGGCCGGAACGGCAATACCGGCCTTGCGGAAATGATTGACTTTTCCCAGGTGCAAATCGGCCACCAACAACGCCTGGTGTTGCGGAAGCCTACAGGCCTTTTCGGGCAGCAATACCAGTTGCTCCCCCCCAATCACAACGTCAATCGTCTGCCCCTGCCTTTTCGAATCCATTCTGCCGGGCAATAAAACACGCAAACGCCAACTGCCCAAAATCAAACCGGGGGTGCAGGCGAATATGAACTGTAACCTGTTGATAACTTGTGGGTTAAAATAAAGCCGGGCAATCCGGGAATGGCTGGGGTTTTTATTAACATTGGGGTAATATTGGTAATCTTGACATAATCTAACTTGCCGCAGATTTAGCAAACCTGAACCCTCCGCTCTTTTATGTTTGAGTTAGACTTCTCCTATTCCGTGCTGCTTTTTTTATGTCTGGCGGCCGCCTGCGGATTTGAATTTGTGAACGGCTTCCACGACACAGCCAATGCGGTGGCCACGGTGATCTACACCCACTCCATGAAGCCTTGGGCGGCTGTTATCTGGTCGGGTGTATGGAATTTTTTGGGCGTTATGCTAGGCGGCATCAGCGTAGCGATCGGCATTATCAACCTGCTGCCGGTTGAATCCCTGATTGATCAAAACATTGCCCACAGTCTGGCGATGATTATGGCATTGCTACTGAGTGCGATTTTCTGGAATTTATTAACCTGGTATTTTGGGATACCCTGTTCCAGCTCCCATACCCTGATCGGGTCGATCCTGGGTGTGGGCATTGCCTACTCGTTGCTGCCCGAAGTTGCCGGTGCGGCAGTGGACTGGGGACAGGCAAAAAAAATCGGCCTGGCCTTGTTGATTTCACCGGCTATCGGTTTCTCCATGACGGTGTTCCTGATGTTGCTCCTTCGGGTGGCTACCAAAAAAACGCAATACGGTGACAGTCTTTTTAAAGAACCGAAAAAAAACTCACCACCTCCGTTCTGGATTCGTTCCATTCTCATTCTCACCTGCACCAGCGTTAGCTATTCACATGGTTCAAATGACGGGCAAAAAGGCGTTGGGTTGGTGATGTTGATTCTGATTGGAATTGTTCCCTCCTACTTCGCCCTCAACAGCAAAGTACTCCCGGCCGAGCTGTCGGAACCCATGGCAAAAATCGAACGTGTTGTCGGTTTGGTGGACCCCAAGCCGTTGTCCCACCCGGATAGCGTGAAGTGGGCCGAAACACTGGCTCTAAGTGGGAAGCTGAAAAACGATCTGACAAGCAAAGCCAGCGTAAAGGAGATTAGTAAACAGGAGCGCTTTTTGATGCGCAGAGATATTCTCGTGATTGACCGGAATGTGAAGTCGTTGATCGGAAAAGACGAAGTACGATTGAGCGAAGTGGATAAAAAAGTCATAAAGGACAGCGCGAGAGAACTTCGCTCCATAACCGACTACTCGCCCACCTGGGTGGTCGTGATGATTGCGCTTTCATTGGGTTTGGGCACCATGATTGGCTGGAAACGCATTGTAAAAACGATTGGTGAAAAAATCGGGAAAGAGCACCTGACCTACGCACAGGGTGCCAGCGCTGAGCTGGTGGCCGCCACAACCATTGGCATGGCCAGTCAGTTTGGTTGGCCGGTGAGCACTACGCAGGTGTTATCGTCTGGCATTGCCGGCAGTATGGTGGCCAGCAAAGGCGTGAAAAATTTACAATTCGATACGGTTCGGAATATTCTGTTGGCCTGGGTTCTCACTCTGCCGGTGGTGATGATCATGTCGGGAACGTTGTTCTTCCTGTTCCGTTCGCTGGCCGACTGGTAAATGAAACGAATACTGATACTCACCGCACTGGTTGTCGCCCTTCAGGCGAAGGCTCAAAAAAAAGACGACTTACTCGCCTATCAGGTTCCCTACTTTACCTGGGGCAAAGGTCTCGGCATAACCTCTCCAGATAGCGCCTTCCTGATGAACATTCGCTTCCGCCTGCAGAACCGAATCGGCATTACGACCATTAGCGGATCTGACTTTTCCGTAAATGAAGTCGAAGCCCGTGTGCGCAGGCTGCGTTTGCGGCTCGATGGGTACCTCTACAACCCCAAACTCACCTACGTTATTCAACTCTCTTTTTCCCGTGGTGATATTGACTTCGAGGATTCGGGTTTTCCCAACATCATTCGCGATGCCATGATCATCTACAACTTCAACCGGCATTTTGCGCTGGGGCTGGGGCAAACCAAACTACCCGGTAACCGGCAGCGGGTGGTGTCGTCAGGTGATTTGCAACTGCCGGATCGGTCAATCGTAAATGCGGTATTCAATATCGACCGCGACTTTGGCTTACAAGCTTATTATCGCAGCCGGTTCAATCGATTCCACTACGTTCTTCGCGGAGCTCTTTCCAACGGTGAAGGGCGAAATTTTAACACGGCCCAAAAAGGAATTGCCGCCACCGGTCGTATCGAATTGCTCCCATTGGGTGAATTTAAAAATAACGGTGATTACTTCGAAGGCGATTTGGCACGGGAGCCAAAGCCAAAAATTTCAATGGGGATTACCTATTCGAACAACGAAAATGCGAAACGAGCGGGTGGCCAGTTGGGTAAGTTCTTATATGAAGCCCGCGATATAAAAACCAGTATGGCGGATTTCCTTTTAAAGTATAATGGGCTCGCCCTCGCCACCGAGTTCATCTGGCGTGATGCCGAGAACCCCATCACATATGACCCCGCCAACCCCACCGTGCAACAGCATGTATTTGTGGGGCATGGCGAAAACTATCAGGCCAGCTATGTCTGGAAAAATAACTACGAAGTGGTGGGTCGCTACTCCCGCGTAACGCCCGCGCCTGAAATTCAAACGCTGGACCCCCGAACCCAGCAGGTAACCCTGGGCGTTAATAAATACCTGCGGGGGCATCGTGTGAAGTTGCAGACTGAGTTTACCTATGAGACGTTTACCTGGTTGCAGGCAACGCGCCCCAACAGCGATGGTTGGATCTGGCGTTTCCAGATAGAAGCCGGTATCTAATTTTTTTCATCACCCCACATCACCATCATCTTCTTAACGCGATCTTCCAGGCGCTCGCTGGTGAGCTTGTCGCGGCTGAGCCGGTCAACCATAATCGGGAATCCAAACGGAGTCGGTTTTTCGGGATAGGTGATCACGATCTTTTGGTGACGTATACGTTCCAGGGCCGCCCGAAGGCGAACTTCCTCCAGCTGGAAATCCATGACCTCTTCATAGGCCTGCAGCAGCAGCAGGTTGTGGGATTCATAATCGTGAAACACATCAAAAAAAAGCTGCGAGTTGGATTGTAAATGCCGGTCGCGCACACGCTGGCCCGGAAAACCTTTGAACACCAGCCCGGCAATTGATGCAATGTCGCGGAACTTGCGCCTGGCCATTTCGGTGGAGTTGATACTGGCCTGAATATCTTTCAGCAGATCTTCGCTGCCCAGCACATTGGTTTCAATCGCTTCCTCAATAGGAATGGGCTGATCGCTGAGTAATTCAAAACCATAATCATTCATGGCAATGGAAAACGTGATCGGATGTGTGCGGGCGATGCGGTGGGCCACCAGGGCGGCCAGCCCCTCGTGTACCTGCCGCCCCTCGAACGGGTACATCATCACGTGATAGCCTTCCGAACTCTCCAAATACTCCACTAAAAATTCATTCATCGCGGGCAAGTGCGAGCGCTCGCGTTGCAAAGCCATCAGGGGCTGAATAAACTGCATCTCAGGATCGCGTTCGGCTTGCCGGGACGCTTCATCAATTTTCTCCCGAATCAGGGCACTCATTTGCGAAGACAACGGCATTCGGCCACCCTGCCACGAGGGCACCTTCCCCGACTTGCGCTTCGACTTGCGCACCAGCACATCCATATCTTTCAGCCGTACAAATTCCAGCGTGCGGCCGGCAAACCAAAAAACATCGCCCGGGTGCAACGAGGAAACGAAGTACTCTTCAATCGACCCCAGGAACTTACCGGTCATCATCTTCACCTGCATCGATTGCTCGCCCACAATGGTGCCAATGGACAATCGGTGCCGAAAGGCCGTTCGCTTGTTATCCACGCGATACACACCATTTTCGACCACAACTTTTCGATACTCGTTGTACGCAGTAAGGGCTGCGCCCCCTGTAGTCACAAATTGGAGAGTCCAGTTCCACTCGTCATCGCTGATGCTGGAAAATGAAAAGGTGGAGCGAACTTCGCGCAGCAGATCGGCCGGACGAAAACCTTCGGACACCGCCAGCGTGACGAGGTACTGCACCAGCACATCGAACGAGCGCACATAAGGAATCCGTTCTTCCACCACCTGGCGGTGGATGGCTTCCCGCAGAGCCGCAGCTTCAGTAAGCTCGAGCGAATGCGTGGGCAAAAAATAAATGCGGCTGACCGCGCCCGGCTGGTGGCCGCTTCGGCCCGCACGCTGTAGAAAACGGGCAACGCCTTTCGGGCTGCCCACTTGAATAATGGTCTCCACCGGCCGAAAATCCACCCCGAGATCGAGGCTGCTCGTGCACACCACGGCCTTGAGTTTGCCCTCATACAATTGTTCTTCCACCCACGTGCGCAATTCCTGGCTGATGCTGCCGTGATGCATCGCGATCAGTCCCGCCAACTCTGGCGCTTCATTCAATAACTTTTGGTACCAGATTTCGGCAAAGGAACGTGTGTTGGTAAAGATGAGTGTGCTGTTGCTCGCCTTGATGATGGGAACGACTTTTTGCAACAACTGAATGCCGAGGTGCCCGGCCCACGGCAACGTCTCAACTTCATCCGGCAGAATGGAATGAATGGCGATGGGCTTTTGAATGTTGGCCCGAATGGTAACACGCTTTTCCGGCAGGGGAACGCCCAACAAGACTTCTGCAGCCTGATCCAGATTGCCGATGGTGGCCGAAATGCCCCACACGCGCAGAGCCGGAGTGATAACCTTCAGGCGACTGAGCGCCAGTTCCATCTGAACGCCACGTTTGGAGCCCATCAGCTCGTGCCATTCGTCCACCACCACAGCACTTAACCACGCGAAAAACTGCGGATAATTTTTTTGAGCCAGCATCAGGTGAAGGCTCTCGGGCGTGGTGATGAGCAGGTCGGGTGGGCGCTCCTGTTGGCGGGTGCGTTCGCGCACGGATGTATCACCGGTACGAATGCCCACGGTAAGGTTAGCCCCAAGGCCTTCAATCGCCCGCATGGCCGAAATATGAATTTCCTTGCTCAGCGCCCGGATTGGCGTAATCCAGATGGCCAACGGACCCGCCTTTTTTGCCGCAGGATGGGCCATTCCTTCGAGCAGAATGGGCAAAAGTAGGGAATAGGTTTTCCCACTGCCGGTGGGGGCGTTAACCAGGCCGCTGAACCCCTGCTGGTAGGCAGCCCACGCCTCGCGCTGAAAGGCAAACGGTTGCCAGCCTTTGTTTTCGAACCAATCGAGGGCAGGTTTTACATCCGGTTGCACGTGTAAAAAAACGAACTTTGTTTAAACATTTGACATTGGCGGATGTTGTAACTCCGATGAATGGAAGTAAAACTTCCGTTTTGACAGCAAAATGGGCAAATATTCTATTCGGGAACTCGAACAGCTATCGGGAATAAAAGCCCACACCATTCGTATTTGGGAAAAACGCCACAACCTCGTTAGCCCCAACCGCACTGGCACCAACATCCGGTTTTATTCCGATGACGACCTGAAGAAGATCATCAACGTATCGTTGCTGAACCAAAATGGCTTCAAGATTTCGAAAATTGTAGACCTGTCGCTGGAGGAGTTGAACCAGAAAGTTGCCGAGATCAGCAGCACCCAGGCCGATACCGAAATCTTTATCGACCAGCTGATTCTGGCCATGATCGATCTCGAAGAAGAAAAATTCGAGGGGATTGTAACCCAGCTGAGTCAGCGTTTTGGATTTGAGCGCACGGTGCTGGAAATCATCTATCCGTTCTTAGAAAAGATTGGCGTATTGTGGCAAACCGGCAACATTAACCCGGCCCAGGAGCACTTCATTTCGCACCTTATCCGGCAGAAGATCATAGCAGCCATTGACCAATTGCCGCTGCCGCCCAAGACGAACCCGCGCATTGTGCTTTTTCTGCCCGAGACCGAATTGCACGAAATCGGCCTGCTTTTCTTCCACTATGTGGTGAAAAAAGAAGGTTTTCGAACATACTACTTGGGCCAAACCGTGCCGTATGAAGATCTCAAAGCCATCTGCGCCATACATAAGCCGCGCTACATCATCACCCAACTCACCTCGGTACCCCCGGCCTCAGAGGTGCAAAATTTCCTCAACACGATTTGCCGCGACCTTCCCGAATCGGTAGTGCTGGCCTCGGGCTACGCAGTGAAAAAAGCCCCCCTGACGCTGCCGGACAATCTCCGTGTATTCCACAACGCATTGATGCTCAAGGACATATTGGCATCTCTAAAGTTTGTCTAACTTTTAATAAAAAAAGTTAAACATTATTTTGGGGGTTAATTTTCGGTGGCTACATTTGTTCAACATTTCGGACAAAAAGTTAAACAAAGATATGACGGCCATCGAATTTACCCACCAGGTTGCAAGCTTACGCCCTACGCTTCGGTTGTTCACCAGACGCTTCACTACCGATCGTGAAGAGTCCCTTGACCTCGTTCAGGACACGATTTTAAAGGCCCTCACCTACCGCGATAAATTTCGCGAGGATACCAATCTGAAGGGCTGGTTGTTCACCATAATGCGCAACACCTACATCAACAACTACCGCAAGGCTCAGCGTGCCCGCACCCAGCGCGATGACACCAAAGAACTGTATTACCTCAACGTAGAAGACACCCACACATTTAACAAGCCCGAAAGCAGTATCGAATTCAAAGAGATGTGGCGAAACGTGAACGATGTGAAGGATGAGTTATTGGTGCCGTTCAAGATGTACACGACTGGCTACAAGTACCACGAGATTGCGCAGCACCTCAATATTCCCATCGGCACGGTGAAAAACCGCATCTTCCACGCCCGGAAGGAAATCCAAAAAAGATTAGTAGGTTACAGGGATTCTGAGTGAGTCCTGTATGGCAAAAAAAGTTGGCGTTATTGGCTCCGGTTTTTCCGGGCTGTCAGCCGCGTGCTTTCTGGCGCGGGATGGGTATGAAGTAACCGTATTCGAAAAAAACGCCACGCCTGGCGGGCGTGCCCGCCAGTTTCACGAACAAGGCTTCACCTTCGACATGGGCCCCAGTTGGTACTGGATGCCCGGTGTGTTTGAGCGGTTCTTTCAGGCCTTTGGGAAAAAACCCTCTGATTATTATCAGCTCGAGCGGCTTGATCCCTCCTATCGCATCGTCTACGGTCCGAACGACATTCTGGATATTCCCGCAGGTCTCCCTGCGCTTCGCGCGATGTTTGAGCGCCTCGAACCGGGAAGCGGACCTGCCTTCGATCGTTTCATCGAAGAAGGAAAATACAAATACGAAATCGGGATTAATGAACTGGTGTATAAGCCCGGCCTGAGCCTGGGTGAACTTCTGGACCCCAAGTTGATGTCAGGTGTTTTGAAAATGCACGTGTTCTCCTCCATTTCGGATTATGTGCGGAAATTTTTCAAAGAGCCCCGGCTGGTGCAACTACTCGAGTTCCCCGTGTTGTTTCTCGGAGCTACCCCACAAAAAACTCCGGCCCTCTATAGCCTCATGAACTATGCGGACATGGCGCTCGGCACGTGGTATCCGCGCGGAGGCATGTTTGAGGTGATCAACGGCATGGTGCAGTTAGCCGGTTCACTGGGCGTAAAATTTGAGTACAACAGCTCCGTGCAGCAGATCAGCATGAACGGCACCCGGGCCAAAGGACTGTTGGTCAACGGAGTCGTGCGCGAACTGGACTACATCGTGGCGAGCGCGGATTACCATCACGTGGAGCAGCACCTGCTGCTGCCCGACTATCGCAGATATACCGAATACTACTGGCAGAACCGAACTATGGCACCGAGCAGCCTGATCTTTTACGTGGGCGTTAATAAACGCGTGAGCGGGCTCTTGCATCACACGTTGTATTTCGACCAGGACTTTGGCCGCCATGCCAAAGAAATCTATGATCAGCCCCAGTGGCCTACGTCACCGCAGTTTTACGTTTCGGCTCCTTCGGTAACGGACCCCACCGTGGCCCCAGCAGGTTGCGAAAACCTGTTCTTTCTTATTCCCGTAGCGCCCGGCCTTACTGATTCGGCCGAGCTGCGCGAAAAATATTTTCAGATGATCCTCGATCGCTTTGAAAAACTGATGGGCCAGTCCATTCGAGATAACATTGTGTTCAAGCGGAGCTATGCTCATGCCGACTTCATTTCCGACTACAATTCCTTCAAAGGAAATGCCTACGGCCTGGCGAATACCCTGTGGCAAACGGCCAATCTGAAACCTTCCATTCTCAACAAAAAAGTGCCTAACCTGCTTTATACAGGTCAGTTGACCGTGCCCGGTCCCGGTGTGCCGCCCAGCATCATTTCGGGACAAGTGGTTGCCGCTCAACTGAAAAAACGTGACAAAAACGCCTAAAAGCCGTACCTTACACGTTTCGTTATGACGAATCGCGCCCTATACGACAAAGTAGCTATGCGTTGCAGCCGCCTGAGCACAAAGGCGTACAGCACCTCGTTCTCGCTGGGCATCCTGTGTCTGCAAAAAGAATTCCGCGACCCCATTTACGCGTTGTATGGCTTCGTTCGGCTTGCCGATGAAATCGTGGATACGTTTCACGAACACAACAAACAAGAACTGCTCGAGCGCTTCAAGCAAGACACCTACCGCGCCATTGACGAAAAAATCAGCCTCAACCCGATACTCCACAGCTTTCAACGAACGGTCAATGATTTCCGGATCGATCGCGAACTGATCGATTGCTTTCTGCGCAGCATGGAGTGGGACCTCACCCGCAAAACATACGATCAGCAAGGTATGAAGGACTATATCCTGGGTTCGGCCGAGGTAGTGGGCCTCATGTGCCTGCGCGTGTTTTGCAACGGAAGCGATGAACAATACCAAAAGCTGAAACCCCATGCCATGAGTCTCGGCTCAGCGTTTCAGAAAGTCAATTTCCTTCGCGACCTGAAAGCCGATTACCAGATGGGGCGCGTTTACTTTCCCAATCTGCAACTCGATGCACTAACCGAAGACGGTAAAAAGCAAATTGAGGCCGACATACGGGCTGATTTTGACCATGCCCTCGAAGGCATCAAGCTATTGCCGCGCTCCGTGCGCTTTGGCGTTTACGTAGCGTACGTGTACTATGTAGCGCTGTTCAACAAGATTATCAATTCGTCCAGCGATCTCATTTTGAACGAGCGGGTGCGCATTCGCAACCGCCAAAAAATGCGGCTGCTCGCCTACTCGTACGTCAAACATCAACTCAACCGAATCTGAAGATGGAGCAGGTGGTGTTGGTAAATGATCATGACGAGGTGACGGGCGTCATGGAAAAAATGGAAGCCCACCGCACCGGTTCGCTGCATCGCGCGTTTTCGGTTTTGCTGTTCAACTCGCACGGTGAAATGTTGCTGCAGAAAAGAGCACAAACCAAGTACCACAGCAGCGGCTTGTGGACCAACACGTGCTGCAGCCACCCCCGGCCGGGTGAAGCACTCGAAGAAGCCGCCCGAAGAAAACTCCGCCAGGAAATGGGTATCGAAGCCAATCCGCGATTTGCGTTCAAGTTTCAGTACAAGGCACCGCTGGACAACCAACTGATTGAACACGAGATCGACCATGTGTTTATCGGGCAGTTTGATGGTGAACCCGTACTCAACGAGCACGAAGCCGAAGACTGGAAGTTCGTGGATCTCCATTCGCTGAAACAGCAGGTTCACACCGATCCCCAGCAGTTCACGCCCTGGTTCCGCCTGATTCTTGACCACCCGCACTTTCGCGCTCCGCGCTGACGGTCTCGGCTGAACAATCCGCGCGCTAACCTGTTTCTATTAACAAAGAATCGCCATGTTTTCATTTTTAAAGAAGGACCCCCTGAAAGCGCTGATCGCACAGCGCAACAAGATGCTGGAAGAAGCGATGCACATCCAACGCTCAGGCGATTTGAAATTGTATGCCGTGAAAATGGAGGCCATCGATAAACTGGAAAAGGAAATTGAAACCCTTCAGTCCAACAAAAAGTAGTGACGTCATCCCGGAAGACAGCACCGTCTTTTGGTTCCGAAGGGATCTGCGGCTGACCGACAACTGCGGATTGTACCACGCCCTTCGCGAAGGCCGGCCGGTAGTGCCGATATTCATCTTCGACACGGAGATACTCGATCACCTGGAAGACAAACAGGACCGCAGGGTTGAGTTCATTCACCAGGCCCTGCAAACCCTGCAGGAACAACTGGTGGCGCTCGGCAGTAGCCTGGTGGTGGTGCACGGTAGTCCCCTCGATTTTTTCAGCCGCTGGCAACCGCTGGCTGTATTCACCAACCACGATTACGAGCCCTATGCGCGCGAACGCGATGAGCGCGTGAAGCAACAGCTCAACTCGCGCGGCATCACGTTTCACACGTTTAAAGACCAGGTGATCTTTGAAAAAGACGAAGTCGTAAAAGACGATGGCAGGCCCTACACGGTTTTCACGCCATACTCCAAAAAATGGAAAGCGCGCCTCGCAGGCGAGGGACTCACTTCGTTCGACATCAGCAAGGTTCAACAGCATTTCAAGAAGATGCCGCCACAGGCGCTACCTACGCTGGAAGCGCTCGGGTTTAAAGCCACTAGCCAGCCCTTTCCACCACGGGTGATCAAGACTTCCATCATTGAAGCGTACGACCGGCAGCGCAACTACCCCGGCATTGACGGCACCACCCGCCTGAGTGTGCACCTTCGGTTTGGTACGGTTAGCATTCGCCAACTCGTGAAAGTAGCTCGTCAGAAAAATGACGTGTGGCTCAACGAATTGATCTGGCGCGATTTCTATCACATGATCCTGTGGCATTTCCCGCAGGTGGTGACGAAGGCATTCAAACCGGACTACGACAAGGTGGCGTGGCGCAACAACGCCACGGAATTCCGCGCCTGGTGCGAAGGCCGAACGGGCTACCCGATTGTAGATGCCGGCATGCGCGAACTCAACGCCACCGGCTACATGCATAACCGCGTGCGCATGATCGTGGCCAGTTTTCTCACCAAGCACCTGCTTATTGACTGGCGCTGGGGCGAAGCGTACTTCGCCCAAAAGTTGCTGGACTTCGACCTGGCGGCCAACAATGGCGGCTGGCAGTGGGCGGCCGGCAGCGGTTGCGATGCCGCTCCGTATTTCCGTGTGTTTAACCCGGCCCTGCAAACGGAAAAATTTGATCCCGACCTCACCTACATCAAAAAATGGGTGCACGAACTGGGTACGCCTGCCTACCCTGCGCCCATTGTCGATCATGCAGCCGCGCGCGAGCGCGTGTTGAACGCCTACTCGGTGGCTTTAAAAGGTCAATAACTACCAGAGCCTTTACACCCTGCGAGCATTAAGGGTTTCGCTATAGACGATTTCGAAACCCAGGCAATCAGATGGCCAGTTTTTCATCAACATAAGCCTTTGGCTCAAAACACGTAACTTTATGACACTATGAAAGGAATTAGCTATATCACCGACCAGAAGAGTCGGAAAAAGGCAGTTGTCATAGATCTAAAGACCTTGCAAAAGTTTGATGACGAAATTGGCGACCTGCTGGATTCCATTATTGCCGAGGCCAGGGGAAATGAGACGTCATCTCGGTGGGAAAACGTTAAAAAGCGACTAAAGAAAAAGGGTAAGCTTTAACCGATGTATCAGATCCTTTTCAAGAAATCGGCCGAGAAGGAACTGGAAAGACTGCCAAAATCCGCGGTCAAGCGAATCAGCCGGGCAGTTGATGACTTAGCAGAAAATCCGCGTCCACCAGGTGCGAAAAAATCAGAAGGTCAACGTGAATCACTCTGGCGAATTCGGGTTGGCGACTTCGAATTATCTATTTTGTCGAAGATGTAATTCGGATTGTGGAGATCAGGCGCATCGGACACAGAAAAGACATTTATCGCTAGAACAAAGCCATGGCGGGGCTGTTATCTCGACATGAAGATTTACAACCTCAAACGCGTTCAGGTATTACCCATCAGCCTGGCCGAAGCCTGGGCCTTTTTCTCCACGCCCCGCAACCTGTCGAAAATCACGCCCGAACACATGGGCTTCAAAATTGTGTACATCTCCGGGGGCGATAAAACCTACCCCGGTCAAATCATCCGCTACAAGGTGAGCATCCTGCCGGGCATTACCGTGAACTGGACTACGGAAATCACCCACGTACAGGAGCCCGTTTATTTTGTGGATGAGCAGCGCTTCGGGCCATATGCGCTGTGGCATCACCAGCATCACTTCCGCGAAGTGCCGGGCGGTGTGGAAATGACCGATGAAGTGAATTACGCAGTGCCGCTTGGCCTGCTCGGCCGCCTGGCCAACTGGCTTTTTGTGGAGCGTGAGGTAAATCGTATTTTTGACCATCGCTTCCGGGTGCTGGCCGATTACTTTCAATCGCCTTTAAAGAAAAGCGCCTGAGCCTTGCAGATATGGAGATTTCGGGATGGGTTATTTTTTGGTGTTCGCTGATTGCCATCGGCACATTTTTGCTGTGGGAAGCCGTGGCCTGGGTTATACACAAGTATGTGATGCACGGCTTTTTGTGGGTCTGGCATAAATCGCACCACACCGTTCACGACCATGCCCTGGAAAAAAACGATTGGTTTGCCGTGGTTTTCAGTATACCGTCCATCGCATTGTTTTTGATTTCTACCACCGTGTACCCCAGCCCCTACCTGTTTGCCGTGGCGGTGGGTATTTTGTGCTACGGACTGTTCTACCTCATTTTTCACGATGTGATTGTGCACCAGCGCATCAAGTGGCGGCCAAAGAACCGCAGCCACTACCTCAACCGGATGATTCACGCGCACTACATCCACCACGCCAAACACAGCAAAGAAGGCTGCGAGGCGTTCGGATTTCTCTACGCCCCAAAAAAGTATGAGAAGGGCGACCTGAAGCTTAAAAAAGACCGGCAGGAAACCCAATAAAACGTGAACGAGAAATACACCTACCTGCTGGTGGATTTTTTTTCCATCCTGTTCCCGTTGGTATTCTCGTTTCATCCCCGTCATAAGTTCTATCAACAGTGGAAAGCCTTGTGGCCATCCATCGTGCTGCCCGCGGCTTTCTTCATTGTGTGGGACATTTGGTTCACCGACATGGGCGTGTGGGGTTTTAACCCGCGCTACCTCTCGGGTATCTATTTTATCAACCTGCCCATTGAAGAAGTTCTGTTCTTCATTTGCATTCCGTACGCCTGCGCGTTCACCTACGAAGCCGTCAACATCCTGAGCAAACGCGAACGCGTAAGCGCAGCTACCGCCAACCGCCTTTCCGAAGTGCTGGTAGTGGGCCTGCTGGTGCTGGCAGCCGTGAATTATGACAGGTGGTACACCGCCAGTGCTTTTGTGGTGTGTGCGGTGCTGATTGCGCTGCACCGCTGGGTTTGGAAAACCACCTACATTGGTCGGTTCTATTTTGCTTTTCTGTTTATTCTCATCCCGTTTTTCATTGTCAACGGTATCTTAACAGGAACAGGCATACCCGAGGAAGTGGTGTGGTATAACGCGGACGAGGTCATGGGCATTCGCATGGGCACCATTCCGTTTGAAGATACTTTTTATGGCATGGCCCTGTTGCTGATGAATGTGCGCTTGTTTGAGCACTTCCGCCAGCGCCAACCCGCGCGCTAAACATTTTCTGCGGACTTATTAATAGGAGCGTAATTTAGTGATACATCAAAAGAAATTTGTATTTTTGTGCCATGGCAGACAAACGAGGCACGAAAGATAGCCAAGAGACAAAAAGGAAATTGGTAGTGGCATATCTAAAAAAGCGAATGGGCACACATAAGCAAGCGGCAGGATTGTTCGGCCTGTCAAAAAGTGCTGTTGATAAAATCTGGACGCGCTATAAAACAGGTGGCCTCAGGGGGCTGGCCTCAAGAAAGCGTGGTGTCACGGGCGGCCTGAAAATGAGTGGCAAACAAGCAGCACAAGTTCGTGGGTTGATAAAAGACAAGCTGCCAGACCAACTGAAATTGCCATTTGGCCTATGGACAAGGGAAGCCGTGCAGCAATTGATCTCAAGGCGCTTTAAAGTAGAACTGTCCCGCTGGCAGGTAGGCCGCTATTTGAAATATTGGGGGTATACCCCTCAAAAGCCTATCGGCAAGGCCTTTGAGCAGAAGCCAGAGAGGGTAAAGGCCTGGTTGGGGAAGGAATACCCCGACATTAAGAGAAGGGCTGCAAAAGAAGGCGCTGTCATCTATTTTGGGGATGAGACAGGGATGCGGAGCGATCACCAAGCGGGCCGGTGCTACGCCCCTTCCGGGGAAACACCTGTTGTCAAAAGGACAGGCCAACGTTTCTCCCTGAACATGATCTCAGCCATAAGCAACAAAGGCCATTTGCAGTTCATGATACTGGACGGGCGGTTCAACAGTGAAGTGTTTGGGGTCTTCCTAAAGCAAATGATAAAGCACGCCAGGTACAAAATATATTTTGTGACCGATGGCCACCCTGCACACAAGACAAAAAAACTAAATGAGTGGTTGTCAACGAATAAAAAAAAGATAGAGATTTTTTTCCTTCCCCCATACAGTCCAGAATTGAACCCCCAAGAATATGTCAACCAAGATGTGAAGACAAATGTGATCGGGAAGAAACGCCCTATCAATAAGGTTCAGATGAGAGCAAACGTGGAAGAATTTATGTACAACACAAAAATAACAAAAAGCAGGTGCAAAAATATTTTCATGTGAGCCACGTGAAATATGCAGCCTAACAATTTTTGTATCACTAAATAACCTATACATTAATAATATGATCATCACGGCATACATGATCAGATCCACCCGATTCCACTCGCGGTACTGATTATGCAATTCTTTGAGCCTTCTGAACATCCCGTCAAAAATAAATCTTTTGCGGCCCGAAACCTCAGGGCATCCGATGCGTTTACAATGCTGTTTTTTATACGAAAATTACTTTTTGTGCGAAAATTACTTTTGGGCCTTTTGTTGCTCGGTTACGTTTTGGCCGCCAGTGGCCAAACACGAGTTACGGTAAGTGGTTATATCCGCGACCAATCGAACGGTGAAGCCCTGATTGGCGCTACGCTATATGTCAAAGAATTGCAAACGGGTGCGGCTGCTAACGAATATGGGTTTTACTCACTGACTATTGCACCGGGTTCGTATACGATGGTTTTCAGCTATGTCGGGTACCTCACGCAAACGCAGTCGACCGAACTTATTCAGAATCAGCGCCTTGATGTACAGCTTGTTCCGGAAGCTGAGGAACTGGAGGAAGTGATCGTAGAGGCGGAGGGGCAGCCTACGGCACGCAATTTTGAAATGAGCACGAACAAACTCGACATTAAAACAATATCGAAAGTGCCCACGTTGCTGGGCGAAGTAGATGTTTTTCGAAGCCTGTTATTACTGCCGGGCGTAAGTACAGTAGGCGAGGGTGCATCTGGCTTTAACGTGCGCGGAGGCTCCGTGGGGCAAAATTTGGTGTTGCTGGATGAAGCACCCGTTTACAATTCATCGCACCTGTTCGGTTTTTTTTCGGTCTTTAACCCCGATGCGGTAAAAGATACGAAGCTCTATAAGGGCGCCATTCCTTCGCGGTATGGCGGTCGCCTCGCCTCATTGCTTGACATCCGTATGAAGGAAGGAAACAGCAAAGAATTCGAAGCTAACGGAGGGATCGGCACCATTTTCAGCCGGTTGGCGATTGAAGCTCCGATTGTCAAAGACAAAGCCTCGTTTATCGTGGCTGGTCGCAGGTCCTACATTGATGTGTTGGGCCGCCCGTTTGTGCCGCTGCTGCAAGAGGGCGGAGCGCTCAACTTCTACGATCTCACCGCGAAGGCCAATTATAATTTGAATGAACGCAACCGGTTGTACGCGTCCGGGTATTTTGGCCGTGATAAGTTTTTGTTTGATGCCAATCAGGGTTTCAGCTGGGGGAACACGACCGGGTCGCTGCGCTGGAATCACCTCTTTAACGATCGGCTTTTTTCCAACTTCACTCTAATTTACAGTAACTACAACTACAAACTTCAATTTGGCGAAGACAATCGAAATCGGTTTAACTGGGATTCATCCATTTCCAATCTGATTGCCAAGCCGGAGTTCACCTATTTTATCAATAGCCGGAATGAGCTCAACTTCGGTGGTGAGTTGATCAACTACACCTTTGAGCCTGCGAATGCTGTGGGCATCACCAATGGCGAATCGGTAGACATCAGTTTACCGCGCAAATACAATCTGGAGGGTGCCTTGTACATCGCCAATCGGCAGCAGGTGGGCAACAACCTTGAGCTGGAATACGGTTTGCGCTTCTCGCATTTCCGGGCGCTTGGATCCGGTGTGCAATACACCTACAACGACACTATCCCCGGGCGGAGGCGCTCCGTAGTTGATTCCGAATCGTTTGCCTCAGGGGAAACGATGTCGACCTATCAAAACTGGGAACCCCGGTTTGCATTTAAGTACCAGGTCAACCCCCATACGTCTGTAAAGGGAAGCTATAACCGCATGGTGCAGTACCTGCATCTCATCAGTAACACCACCGCCTCCAATCCGCTGGATGTTTGGACTCCGACTTCGAACAACATCAAACCTGAATTGGGTGACCAGTTTACGTTTGGGGTTTTCAAAAATGTTGGGCCGAAGCGAACCTATGAGGTTTCCATCGAAGCCTATTACCGCACAACCCAAAACCAAATCGACTACATTGACGGTGCCGATCTGCTGATCAACCAGTTTCTGGAAGGTGATTTGTTAAGCGGACGAGGCCGAGCCTATGGTTTGGAAACTTACTTTCAAAAGAAAACAGGAAAGGTAACCGGATGGATCAGCTACACAATGGGACGCACCGAAATGCAGGTAGCGGGAATCAACCGGGGAGCCTGGTACCCCACGCGTTTTGATCAGTTACACAATTTGAAAGTGGTAGGTTTCTACGAAATCAACAAGCGATGGTCCGCTTCAGCCAATTTTGTGCTTACCTCGGGAACGCCCACGACATTTCCAACATCACGCTTTTTGCAGCAAGGCATTCTCATTCCCTTTAATGCCAACGACTCACGCAATAATCTGAGATTACCGGCCTACCACCGTCTTGACATCAGTTTCCGCCTGGAGGGCAAGACGGTGCGCAATAATGGTAAAGTCCGCAAGAACCGCGACCACTGGGTATTTGCCGTTTACAACGTGTACAGTCGAAGAAATCCGTTCAGCATCTACTTCTCGCAACGCGATGAACGGGTGTCGGCCGGTCAGCCAATCGATACACAAGCCACACAATTGGCGATTATTGGTTCACTTGTTCCTTCGGTTTCCTACAATTTCAATTTTTGACCGATGCAGACGATCACTAAAACCGTCCTCTACCTGATGCTGCTGGCATTGGGTACGGCCTGTGAAACAATCATTGAACCCGAGTTGGAAGATGCTGCGCCCGTTTTGGTGGTCGATGCCTGGCTCACCAATCAGGAAAAAGCGCAGGAGATTATTCTTACGCAAACGCAACCCTATTTTGAAAATGAACTGCCGGTGGGTGTAACCGGTGCCGGTGTAACCGTACGTGGCCGGCAATCCGGCAGGCTGTTTTCTTTTGTTGAAAGCGGGAACGGCATCTACCGGTGGACACCGGCTGCCAACGACAGCCTGGGGCCCGTGGGCGAACAATTTGATTTGACGATTCAATGGCAGGGCCAAACGTATACTGCCAGCGCGCGAACCGGTCGCGTTCCGAAACTCGACAGCATTTCGTATTTCTTTGAAGAAGAAACGGCCATTTCAGTTGAGCAATGGGTGGGCGAGTTCTGGGCGCGCGACCCGGTGGGCAAGGGCGATACCTATTGGATCCGGACGTGGAAAAATGGCGTGCTGTTGAATAAACCAGCCGAGCTGACGGTTGCTTTCGATGCCGGTTTTTCGGAAGGCGGTAACCTGGATGGCGTTACGTTCATTACACCGGTCAGACGCGGCATGAATCCCATCGAGCAAAACGAAGATGACGAATTCTTGCCTGCCTATGCTCCGGGCGATTCGGCTTATGTCGAAATTCGTTCCATTTCGAAAGAGGCATTTAACTTTTTGAACGAAGTCATTATCCAGACGGACCGGCCGGGCGGCTTCTCTGAGTTGTTTGCCCGACCTATTGCCAATGTATCAACCAATATTACGAATAGCAACCCGCAGGGCCCGCGCGCGGTGGGTTTCTTCAATGTTTCCGCAGTGTCGGGTGCCGGCAAGCGACTGATGCCCTGATTTTTTTATTCCACGCTGATTCACGTACTTACCATCAAACCGGTAACACGTGAAGCGACTCGTTTTTTGTTGGCTGGCCTTGATGGGATGGTTGATCGTGAACGCACAGGAACAATCAGTTGAAAGTACCAACCCGCCTTCTGTAAAATGGTCGCAAGTACGCACTCCGCATTTTAAGATTGTATACCCTATCGGTTTTGAAGAGCAGGCGCACCGGATGGCTAACACGCTGGAGCATATCTACGAACCAGAATCCCGTTCATTAGGCGCCCGACCCCGCAGGTTTTCCGTGGTGCTTCAAAACCAGTCGGCCTTGTCCAACGGTTTTGTCAGCATGGCACCGAAGCGCTCCGAATTTTATGCTATGCCCACCCAGCGGTATAACTTTCAGGGCACAAACGATTGGCTGGATTTGCTGGCCGTGCACGAGTTTCGGCATATGGTGCAGTTTCAGCGATCGTCAACCGGCTTTAATAAGCTGGTACATGTTGCGTTTGGGCCGGCCACGCTGAGTGCAATGGCGTTTGCAGGCGCCCCTCTGTGGTTTTGGGAAGGTGATGCGGTGGCTGTGGAGACAGCCGTAACGCCCAGTGGCCGGGGTAACATCCCGAATTTTGACATGGTGTTTCGCACTAATTTGCTGGAGGGTCGCACGTTCAACTATCACAAACAGTATTTGCGGTCGTATAAGCACAACATTCCCGACCACTATGTGTTGGGCTATCACCTGGTGAGCTACCTGCGACAACACACGAACCGGCCCGATGTTTGGGGCAACGTAGCGGGCCGCGCCTGGAACTGGTCATTTGTTCCGTTTACCTTCTCTAATGCGCTTCGCAAAGAGACCGGTTTGTTTGTAACTGATCTTTATGATGAAGCAGCGGACCACCTGCGGTTGCAATGGCAGGCGCAGTTGGATACCCTCAGTTTGACGTCCTTTGAAACAATTCAAGCCAACGCAAACCGGGCCTACACCGACTATCGTTTTCCTCAGGAGTTACCGGATGGCAGCGTGGTGGCACTCAAAAACGGAATCGGGGATATTGAGCAATATGTGCAGCTAAAAGAAGGTGTTGAAAAAGTGTTGTACACCCCGGGATTTTTGAATGAATCGGATATGCTCTCCGTGGCAGACGGGAAAATCGCATGGAATGAATATGGCTTTGATCCCCGCTGGCGGGCGCGCACGTATTCCGTGATCAAGGTTTACGACATCAATACCAGACGAACCGCCCGCATCACCAGTAAATCCCGATACGCGGGTGCTGCACTCTCTCCCGATGGCAAGCAACTCGCCACCGTTGAGACCACTACGGGCTATCAAACCCGATTGGTTATTCTTTCCATTGCCGACAGCGGCCGCGTGTTGAAGACATTTGAGAATACGACTAACGCATTTTATTCGATGCCGCGCTTCAGTACCGATGGTCAACACCTGGTTGTGTTGAAGACTACAGGCAAGGGCAGAACCATCACGCGCATCCGAATTGACAATGCCGAAGCCGTTGACCTGATGCCGGTAGCTCACGAAAATATTGGCCATCCCGTGTTGTCGCAGGATTATTTGTTGTTCAACGCACCTTTAAACGGCATCGATAACATTTCTGCTGTTCGGCTGTCCACGGGTGAGCGCTTTCAGATAACGGAAAGCCGATATGGTGCCTACAGTCCCTGCGTATCAGCTGACGGGCGCACACTGTACTACAGCGACCAGACGAAGGATGGGCTCCGGATTGTTCGCACCGCCTTTGATCCGGCCACCTGGCGAAAATGGACTGGAAAGATTTATGCCCGTCCGTTTGCAGCTCAGCTTCGCGAGCAGGAAGGTAATCCCAACCTTCTGGCTAATGTGCCGCAACAGGCCTTCGCCTCCAGACGGTACCGGCCGATTTCCGGAATCGTCAACCCGTATGCGTGGGGCGCTTACCTGAATACCAACCTGACTGGGGGTACGATCGGAATCACCTCTCAGGACGTGCTCAGCACCACCAAATTTTCGGCCGGGTATGACTATGACATTAATGAACAGGTCGGAGGATGGAACGTTACGGCCAGCCTTCAACGCTGGTTCCCGATTCTCGATGTATCAGCTAATTGGCGCGATCGCACCCTGAATGAAGGTGATTTGACATACTTAAAAATCGTACCCGGTGACACCCTTGTCACTACTGAGAATCTCACGCTGAAGTGGAAAGAAAAAACGGTTGAGGCGGGTGTTCGTATTCCGTTGATCACTACGTCATCGCGGTTTATCGGCAGCGTTACGCTGGCCAATTATGTCGGGTATACCCATACATCAGACTTAACCAATTCCATTACCGGGACGGGCCGAATAATCACCCCCGCTCTGCCGGTATACTTCAACCGGAACATATCGGGTAATGGTGATTTGCTTTACAACCATTTTTTTGTGTCGGCCTATCGAATTCAGAAAACCAGCAGACGCGACATCAATACCAAGTGGGGCCAGGCGTTTACGCTGCACGGTTATGGAACTCCGTATGGCGGAGACTATTCCGGTAACCAGTTTTCGTTTTATACCACGTTGTTCTTCCCAGGCCTTTTTAAGCACCACTCGTTTTGGGGGTATTGGGGTTACCAAAAAACGGAGATTGATTTGTTGTCGCGTACCCAGAGCACTCAGGAGTTTGCTGATAACAATACCTACATTTTCCGCAACCAGGTGCCCCTGCCCCGGGGCGTAAGCGTGAACCGATGGGAACAATTCTACACCATGTCGGCCAACTACACGTTGCCGGTTTGGTACCCGGACATTGCGCTCGGCCCCGTACTCAATGTCCAGCGTTTTCGCCTCAACGGCTTTGTGGATTATGGGTTCGGCAGCCTGGCCCGACAGCAGGATACGCTGAGTGAGAGCTACCTGTCGGCTGGCGTGGAAGCCAAGTTTGACATCAATGTCTTGCGCTTTTTGCCGCAGCTCGACATCGGCTTCCGGTACTCCTATGGGTTCCAGCCTGTGGCGGTTAGCCGGTTCGAGTTTTTGCTGGGAACGATCAACTTCTGATCCCTTGTAAATCGGCCTTTTAGGCTTAATTTTGGCCTCTTTTATACAACAATCATGGCTGAAATTGTACGAATGCCCAAAATGAGCGACACCATGACCGAAGGTGTCATCGCGAAGTGGCACAAGAAGGTGGGCGATGCGGTAAAGTCGGGCGAATTGATGGCCGAAATTGAGACCGACAAAGCCACAATGGACTACGAGAGCTACCACAGTGGAACGGTATTGTATTTGGGCGCGCAGGAGAAAGGAACGGTTCGCGTGAACGATGTGTTGGCCATTGTTGGAAAGCCGGGCGAGGATTTCAAAGGACTGTTAAATGCGGCAGCATCTGGTTCCACCGGTGGTGAAGCACCTAAGCCGGAAGCAGCCAAGGCCGAAGCGGCCACTCCGGCCGGCCCGGCCATCGATACCAGTAAAATCAAGGCCGAGATTGTGCTCATGCCCAAGATGAGCGATACCATGACGGAAGGCGTTATCGCAGCCTGGCACAAGAAAATTGGCGATGCCGTAAAATCAGGCGAACTGTTGGCCGAAGTGGAAACCGACAAGGCGACCATGGAATACGAGTCGTACAATACGGGCACGCTGTTGTATGTGGGAGCCGAAAAGGGCAAAGCCGTTAAAGTGAACGATGTGTTAGCCATCATCGGTGAAAAAGATGCCGACTGGAAAACTTTGCTTGCGGCTCACCAGCAAAAGAACTCAGCCGGAGCATCGGCACCCGTTGCCCCAGCGCCTGTACAAGCAGTCTCAGCCCCGGCCGCTGCGCCCGCACCGGTAGCAGCGTCCGCACCAGCCGCTACGGCCAACGGCCGCGTTAAAGCATCGCCACTGGCCAAACGTTTGGCGAAAGAAAAAGGAATTGATCTGAATCGCGTTACGGGGTCGGGCGACCATGGGCGCATCACCAAGCGCGATATCGAAAACTTCAAGCCGGGCGCTGCGGGTGCCGGCTATGTAGCGCCCCGCATTGTGGCGCAGGATAGTTTTGAAGAAGTGCCTGTGTCGCAGATGCGCAAGACCATTGCACGCAGACTTTCAGAAAGTATGTTCACTGCTCCGCACTTCTACCTGACCATGGAAATCAACATGGACAAGGCCGTGGAGGTGCGCAAGAGCATCAATGAGGTAAGTCCGGTTAAGATTTCGTTTAATGATATTGTGTTGAAGGCGGTAGCGGCTGCGTTGCGGCAACATCCGGATGTGAACGTATCCTGGTTGGGCGAGAAAATCCGGAAGAATCATCACATTCACATTGGTGTGGCGGTGGCCGTTAAGGATGGCCTCGTGGTGCCGGTGGTGCGTTTTGCCGACAATAAATCACTGCCCCACATTGCCACTGAGGTGAAAGAACTGGCGCAGAAAGCGCAAGACAAAAAACTGCAGCCCAGCGATTGGGAGGGCAGCACATTCACCATTTCCAACCTGGGGATGTTTGGCATCGAAGAATTCACCGCGATCATTAATCCTCCGGACGCCTGTATCCTGGCCGTTGGCGGAATCAAAGAAACACCGGTGGTGAAGAACGGGACTATTGTGCCCGGCAATGTGATGAAGGTGACGCTGTCGTGCGATCATCGCGCGGTAGATGGGGCCGTGGGTGCCGCATTCCTGAAAACGCTCAAGACGTTACTGGAAGATCCGATTCGCTTCCTGGTTCAACTCTCCTGATGTCTTGTGGCTGAACTGAAATCCACCACCGTATTGGCCGTGAAACACAACGGCATGGTGGCCATCGGGGCCGATGGCCAGGCGACCATGAACAATTACGTAGCGAAAAGCAACGTGAAGAAAATCCGTAAGCTGATGGACGGTAAAGTGGTGACGGGTTTTGCCGGCTCCACCGCTGATGCCTTTACGCTGCTCGACCGCTTTGATGAGAAACTCAATGCTTACGGTGGCAATATGAAGCGGGCAGCCATTGAACTGGCAAAGGATTGGCGCACCGATCGGTATTTGCGTAGACTCGAGTCGATGTTAATCGCTATTAATAAGGAGGAGGTGTTGATTATCTCCGGCACAGGCGATGTGTTGGAGCCCGATCATGACGTGGCGGCTATCGGTTCGGGTGCTATGTATGCCCAGTCGGCCGCGTTGGCATTGAAAAAGCACGCACCCCACCTGACGGCCGAAGACATGGTGCGCGAAGCACTTCACATTGCGGCTGACATTTGCATCTACACCAACCATAATCTGGTGGTGGAAAAAATCGGTTAAGCTGTTTCGCGAATAGCCTGAAGAATCAGCCCGCAGGTTTCCTGAATTTCGGCAGTCGTAATGGTGAGTGGAGGGGCAATCCGGAAGCTGTGCGGATGGGACAGGAACCAGTAGGTAATCACACCTAATTCTTTTCCGCGCTGCACAATCCGGTTTACGCGGTCACCCGAGTTAAAATCAATGGCAAACAGCAACCCTTTTCGCCTGATTTCCCGAATGTCCGCGTGGCGTAGCAGAGATTCGATGAGCTGCCCTTTTTCTTCCACGTGGTCAATTCGTTTTTCTTCCTCCAGCGCACATAACGTGGCCCAGGCAGCGGCAGCACACACGGGGTTGCCACCGAAGGTGGTAATGTGCCCCAGCATGGGGTCGCGGGCGAGTAGCTGCATGCGTTCCTCGGAAGAAACAAACGTGCCGATCGGCAGTCCCCCGCCAAACGATTTGGCCAGAGTGAGGATATCCGGAACGATGTTGAAATGCTGAAAGGCAAACCACTTCCCGGTTCTGCCGAGTCCGCATTGAATTTCATCCAGAATCAGCAGCGCGCCAACCTCCGTGCACCGCTGGCGCAAGGCTTGCATGTAATCGTAGGAGGGAATACGCACACCGGCATCGCCCTGAATGGTCTCGGCAATAACACAGGCGGTACGCGTGGTGATCAGGTCGAGTTGATCGGGCTCGTTGAAGTCCAGGAAGCGCACATCCGGCAGGAGCGGACGGAACGCGGATTTCTTGACTTCATTGCCGGAAACGCTAAGCGAACCATGCGTGCTGCCATGGTAGGATTTCCGAAACGATATGATCTCCGTGCGGCCCGTGGCACGCTTGGCCAGTTTCAGGGCCGCTTCGTTCGCTTCGGTGCCGCTGTTGACCAGGTAGCAACAATTCAGGGAGGCCGGTAACAGTGAAGTGAGTTTTTGGGCGAGCCGATTCGAAGCCGATTGGATGTATTCGCCATAGACCATCACGTGCAGGTGCTTGTTGAGTTGCTGCTGAATGGCCTGGATTACGCGCGGGTGCCGATGCCCCAGGCTGCTCACGGCAATTCCACTAATCATGTCGATGTAGCGTTTGCCGTCAGGACTATATAGATAAATGCCCTCGGCCCGCTCTACTTTGATGAGGAACGGATCGGGTGAGGTGGGGGCCAGCCGGTGAAGGAAAACGTCTTCGCTAAAGTCCATCAAGCCAAAAGTAGGAGTGCAAGGCCATAAAATAAAGAACCCCGCATTGCTGCGGGGCCCTTCCACCAAACAACTTATCTAATTTACTCATTTTTGGTCGAAGCCAGGAACTCGTATTTGCGCACGTAACCGGGAGGGTCTACTTCTGCCAAAGGCTTGTATTTGGGGGCTTTGGTTTTCACCTGAAGGCTGGCAATGTGAGATTGGCGCGGCATTTTGTTCCGTTTCCGTAACATGATCTTACATTCGCGACCGGCCACGCGCAGTTGCTTTTTATACTTCATTTTGAAGTGCTTCTCTTTCGCCTTGTGGTAGCTTTGCGCCTGTGCGGAGGGAGCTGCCAGCATAATTGTAACGATTACGCCCAAGGCAATCATCAGGTTCAGCATTTTTCGGTTGTTGGCTCTCGTCCTCATAACTTTTGTTTTTTTGTGTTGCAAAGGTGCAGGGCGTTGTCACGTTATTTTGTGCATTTCATAATTGGATACTACATCCGTATCAATATGTGTTCCGGAGTCGGACGCCCGGTTTTAAACCTTTCCATTCGGGGGAGAGACTTGAAATTTGGCTGGAAAGGGCCATTATTTCAAGATTAACCCAGTTGAGCTGAAGCGCTCAAACCTGGCCGGTGCCGTTTCGGGGGTAAAAAAATTTCGAAACGGGACAAAAAAAGGTGCTCCCGGGGGAACACCTTACATGCGTACTGCGGACTGAAGGACGTTATTTGGCGGCCATGTGCTGCAAAAGATCGATCAACTTGGTGGAGTAACCCCACTCATTGTCGTACCAGGAAACCACTTTAACAAAAGTGTCGTTCAGTGCAATCCCGGCCTTGGCATCGAAAATGGATGTTCGCGCATCGCTCAGGAAATCCTGCGATACCACATCATCCTCCGTATACCCTAGTATTCCTTTCAACTCACCTTCGGATGCCTCCTTCATAGCGGCTTTGATTTGTTCGTACGAAGCCGGCTTGGCCAGACGCACGGTGAGGTCAACCACCGAAACGTTCGCTACCGGTACGCGGAAGGACATGCCCGTGAGTTTGCCTTTCAGGGCCGGAATAACAAGCGCTACCGCCTTGGCGGCACCCGTTGAAGACGGGATTATGTTTTGGTAGGCTCCGCGGCCGCCTCGCCAGTCCTTGGCGGAGACGCCATCTACCGTTTTTTGGGTGGCCGTTACGGCATGAACGGTGCTCATCAGCCCTTCAAGAATTCCGAATTTGTCGTTCAATACTTTGGCGATTGGGGCCAGGCAGTTGGTGGTACAAGAGGCATTGGATACAATGGTGTGCTGGGCGGTCAGTTCTTTATGGTTTACGCCCATGACAAAGGTGGGTGTGTCGTCTTTGGCCGGTGCGGACATCACGACCTTCTTCGCTCCGGCCGTTATGTGTTTCTGGGCATCGGCCAGGGTCAGGAACAAACCGGTGGATTCGATGATGATCTCGGCTCCCACTTCATTCCATTTCAGATTGGCCGGGTCCTTCTCTGCGGTTACCCGGATTTTCTTTCCGTTCACCACCAGGTGACCGTCTTCCACTTCCGCGGTGCCATCGAACCGACCGTGCGTGGAATCGTACTTCAGCATGTAGGCCATGTAATCGGGCGCCACCAGGTCATTGATGCCCACCACTTCAATATCCTTACGCTGCAAGGCGGCACGAAAGGCCAGGCGGCCAATGCGTCCGAAACCGTTAATACCAATCTTCGTCATGTTACAAGGGATTAAAATTGAAGATCAAAAATAGGGGTTAAAGCATGGAAAATACCCTGAAAAACGCCTTTTTTTTTGAGCACCGGGCTTGCAAATCGGGGTGAGGAATCTATCTTTGCACCACTTTTTTAAGGCCCGTTCGTCTAGGGGTTAGGACATCAGATTTTCATTCTGGTAACAGGGGTTCGATTCCCCTACGGGCTACTGCGTTAATGCTTAAACCCCTGTAAACCAGGGGTTTATTTTTTATTAGGCGGTTATTTGGGTGAATCCTGTACCTGTATGAGTACTTTTTGCACGTTGAGGGGTGATTTGAGGCATAAAAAAACCGCGTACCATCAATTAGAACACGCGGTAAGAAATGGACCCGGCCTGCACCTTGTACAGCCGTTGCGGGTATTGGAAAATCGCCCCACTTATTAGTAGTGATAATTCATTTTTACGCCTCGCGGGCTGCTCCTCAGCAGAGCCAATTTCCGTTTAGTTCTTGACATAACAAACATAGAAACAAATTTTTGTAAGAGCGGAAATTATCGATAAAATCACAAAAATAAACAGCCTGAAAAATGTCCATTAGAAACTATCATCTATAAATCAGCCTGAAAAATGTCCATTACTCCAACCTTTATTTACAACCTGTCAAAATTCCCAACCATTTACCATGCCATCCAGGAAGCTGCGCAGCGCGGTAGTGTCCGTGAATGACTGAGCGCCAGCGCACAGGGAAATGCTTAAGGCACAAAGGCCAATACCAAGTAGTTTCTTCATGGGAGAGGGGGCTTTGAGATAAACAAAGCTAACAGATTCTCGGCAGTTGATTCACTGGGCGGGTAGCCAGATTGGAAATCAACCGGGTTTACGATAGACAAAGGCCGCTGGATGATCTCCGCACCAGAGCCCTCGTGTTGCGCGGTTGAGCAAATCTAGCGCACAATCAGCTTAGTCAGCCATTGGCCCCTGGACGATTCGAGTTTTATGAAATAGATGCCTCCTTCCGTCCAGTCAACAGGCACCGAGAGATAGTTAAATCCACGTCCCAGTTTATGCATGGAGCTATTGACGATCTGCCCCAGCGTATTTACGAACGTCACCCGAAGCTGATCTTCCTCGGGCGCGAGGAACTGAATGCTTACCGGTTCGCTTCGTAATATTGGGTTGGGGAATACGATGGGTTCCGGTTCGATAAGATCCGAAAAATTCACCCTTACTACATCAAAGTAGGTTCGTGTTCCATCAAAATCGGTTTGCGACAACCGGTAGTAGGAGAGGCCTTCCAGCGGTGTGGGATCTTCAATCTCGTACTTTTTGTATCCGCCCCGTACGCCTGCGCCTGGTTCGGTGAACAACGTTTCGAAATCTTTGCCGTTAGCTGAGCGTTCAACGGTGAAGAAATCGTTATTTAATTCGTCAGCAACTTCCCAGGTCAGTTTTACGTGGTTTTCTTCGCGAACCGCCTGGAATGAAAGTAGTGTGATGGGAAGAGGATTTTCAGCTGTGAGGCTGCCTAGCGTAAAGGGGCCGAATGCGGTTACTGGCCCAAGGGAGACGACCGAACCATTCGTTGCCGTGCCGGTGGTACCTCCGTTGCCCTGATTAACCCACTGCGCACCGTTCCAACGGGTGACTACCAAGGTTGCCGGGTTTGTTATATAACCGGTGCTACAAGCGGCTTCCTGCCAGGTGAGCGTTACCGATACATTTGATGCGCCATTAGTGCGGTCCAACGTCCAATACTCGCAACTGCTAATGCGGTCGAGCGTGGGTGCCAATGCAGCCCCGAACGTTTGGGTCGCGCGGAAATATTGGGCCGTGAAGTGATCGGCAACATTTCCCGGTGCGCTGATCGCTATTGGACGATAGAATCCCCCGTCACCGGTTGGAAACGTGTAGGCGGTATTGCCAACTTTTCTGATGGGTCCGTCAACGTAGCTTGCATTCGTCCCTCCGGTGGTGGTCGATCCGGCCAACAGGACAAGTGGGTTTGTAGTGGTGATTACACCCTGGACCAAATTCACATTTCCGGATATCTGCTGAAGTCCGGTTCCGGAGATAGTCAATCCAAAACTGGTATTGACAGTAAAGTTGGTGAACGTTTGGTTGGCACTGCTGGACAAGCTGCTGGCGTTGGAGCAGCCAACAAAGTGTATCCGGCTCGAATTAGGTGTGAACGTGCCGTTGTTGACGAAATTCCGGAACACATACAGTTGATTCGTTCCGGAAATGGTAAACGATGCCCCTGCCTGAATGGTGATGTCATACACATTGGCGCTGGTTGTCAGGTTGAGCAGGTTAGTCACTCCCACCGAGGGTATCACGGCTGCTGTAAACTTATCCGGAATCCCATTGGTCCAGTTTCCGGCAATATTCCAATTGCTGCTGACGGCACCCGTCCAGGTGGTGGGTACCCCGCCCGGCCCGTTTATGGTGATTGAGTTGGAGTTGTAGACCGCGGAGAAACAGCCGCCCAAATCCGGGGTGAGTGAGCAGGTTACTACCTGCCCAGGCAGCAACGCGGTGTTGGTATAGGTTGCACTGGTGCCGGTTTGAACCACCGAACCATCAACCCTCCAGGTAAACGTGGGCGAAGGCCCCGCATTGGTAGCCGTAACGGCAAAGTTTCCGGCATTTGAATTGTTTACCACCAGTGCGTTAGTTATCGTGCCTCCGACTGTAAAAATTGATGCATCGGCCAGCAACGGAAGGGTGGGCACCAAGGCACTGGTGTAAAGGAGTGCCCCATTCCTGAAATACTTTACGGTCCCTGCCTCGACTGCAATGCGCAAAATATCACCGGTGGCGTATGTTGCCGCACCTAGCAAATTACCGCTACCTTGTTCACGAATTTCAAGATTCCCACCGGTGTTAAGGTAGAAGGCGTAGCGGATCGATGTCCAGTCAGCATTCAGGTTAACGGAGCTCAGGCCTATTACGCGCAGGGTGTTGGTTTCGCTGGCGGTGAATTGCAGATATCCATTATCTCCTACCTGATTCCAGGAGGCAGCCCCCCCATTCCAGGCGGCACCACCCTGTACTTTGGTGAGATTATTACCTGAGGCGTTCGTATTTGCCAAATCGCTAAGCCGCCAAACCACTTGCTCAATCGCTTCGGCACACGCTGAGGTTGATATCGTTCCCGACAAATAAAAATCGATGCTGGTGGGTGCGGGCACTGCTTTGTTAGTGACGGCATTGGAGGTGTACGTGATAAGCGAACATCCACCCAAATCTGGCGTGAGCACGCAGGTGACCACATCGTTGTCGTTGAGGGCGGTGTTGGTGTAGGTGGCGCTGTTGGTGCCCACATTGGCGCCATTGAGTTTCCACTGGTAGGCGGGTGTTGCCCCCGCATTGGTGGCCGTGGCGGTGAATGTGCCGGTATTGAAGTTGGAGACTATCGCATTGGTGACCGTGCCGCTCAGCGAGTTGATGGATACGTCCACCAGAAGTGGGAGCGTGGGTGCGGTTCCGGAGATGTAGCGCAGCACTCCATTCTGGTAGTACTTCACCACGTTTGCTTCTACGGCAATCCTGAACACGTCATTGGCTGCATACGAGCCCAGGAAGAGCGTTCCGCTGCCCGACTGCCGCACTTCCCACTGGGCATTGCTGCGCAGGTACACTACATACTGGATGGATGTCCAGTCGGCATTGGCGTTGGTGGTGCTCAGGCCTACCATGCGCTCGGTATTGGTCTCCGTTGCCGTAAACTGGAAGTAGCCGTTGTTGGCCACCGTATTCCAGGACGCTGCGCCACCGTTCCAGGCGTTTCCAGACTGAATCTTAACGAGGCTGTTGCCGGTGGCCTGCGTGTTCACCAGGTCGGTCAGTCTCCATCTCACTTCTTCATCCACCGTGTTACAGGCTGATGCCGCAGCCGTGCCCTGGATGTAGAAGTCGATGCTCGTAGGCGCAGGCACCGGTTTATTGGTGACGGCATTGGACGTGTAGGTGACGAGTGTGCAGCCGCTCAGGTCGGGCGTGAGCACGCAGGTGACCACATCGTTGTTGTTGAGGGCGGTGTTGGTGTAGGTGACGCTGTTGGTGCCCACATTGGCGCCATTGAGTTTCCACTGGTAGGCGGGTGTTGCCCCCGCATTGGTGGCCGTGGCGGTGAATGTGCCGGTATTGAAGT
>Ga0209972_10000307_pt1 | contig 48807 bp, 72 predicted proteins | sample NOAtaG_7_FD_187302 | JGI IMG/M metagenome (GOLD analysis project Ga0209972, IMG submission 187302) | Freshwater lake microbial communities from Lake Erie, under a cyanobacterial bloom - NOAA_Erie_Diel1S_2200h metaG (SPAdes) (version 2) | ecosystem: Environmental > Aquatic > Freshwater > Lake ...
CCGCTTTGCGCCGCGGGGGAGGGGCGCGCCGGGAAGGACCCGCAAGAGGGGGGGGGCGGCGAAGGCCCATGCCCCCCAACGAAAAACCGCCCCCCGATTTCCCGAGAGGCGGCTTGCGAACCTTTTTATCTGTGAGGGAATATGCCGCAATAGGAGGCGCTTGTCAAATCGCCTTTAAGTCATTGGAGATGAAGTGGTTTTTGACCTCATCCCCGTTGGAATTCTAGGCGGCCTTCTTGGCCTTTGCCCATGGCGCGGGCGCGGAGGCAGGGGGAATCGGCTCGAAGTCCTGAAGACCATCGGCCAGCACGGCAGCGAGCAGCACAAGCCCCGCATGCCAGCATCGATATTCCGCCCGATAGAAGGCGACATCATCGGCGGTGAAATCGCGCCCTGCCTTTCGGGCGCGGCCCCGCTCATCCCGGTCCGACCGATCAGTCACACCGCGGTCCCGCGCGCCGGCAGGCCGCCACCCGTCGCACCATTCGGGCTTTGTGCCGTTCTTCGCATGGATGATGAGCAGCGCCGGCAGATGGCACGGCGTGAGGGGAGCGCGCACGCCGCTCACCTCCATCCAGAAGCGCTTGGCCTTGTCGCGCACGAGGCTTGCCCCCGCGCTTTCGAGCCGGTCCGGGCTCCACACGCCCCCCTCATCATCGATGAAGAGATCATCGAGCCGCAGCACCGTGTCATGGATGATCTCGGCATCGGCCGGCGCACGGGGGGCGAACATGCCGGCAGGCGTGGGGTTGTCGATGCGCACGCCATATTTCAGGAAATTCTCACTCGCCACCACCCATGCCGCCGCGCCATTGCCCCGGCCGCTGGTTTCTCGCATCACACGGTCCACCTTCTGCCGCTGATAGGCCCAGCGAAGCAATTCCTCGATATCGATCCGTTCTTTTGCCACTTCGCCATTCCTTTCGAGGGTTCGAGGGTCGTTCGAGGGTGGGAAATCCACCCTCGAAGCCTTTTTGCCTTTATCTCTCAATATCTTATTTCATTCTTTCGAGGGTTCGAGGGTTAAACCTCGTAATGTATATAGAAAAAGAGAAAGCGCAGTTTTCCACCCGAAGCCCTTTTCATATACGTATAGGCGCGCGCGACCCTCGAACCCTCGAAAAATCAGAATAACCGCTTGAACCAAAACCCGTTTTTCGCTTCGAGGGTCGCGCCGCGACCCTCGAATGACCCTCGAACCCTCGAAGAATTCAGAGGGTCAACGACCATATCGACCCCCGTAATCAGCGGGCTGCGGGTTTTCGGGCACATTCTCAAGGCCGATTTCCAGCCACATGCGCGTTCGGTAGCGCTTGTCTTCGCGCACCAGGCCCTTTTGCTTGAGCGCAAGCGAGAACGTCTTTTCACCCCAGGGTTTGATGGCATTGGCCTCGCACCACCTGGCGAAGCCGCCATACATCTCCCGCGCGGGCACCATGTCGCCGGGCCGGCTCACCACACAGGCCCCGATGAAAGCGCCCACCGGGTCGCTGTCCTCGCGGTGGCTCTGGGTCAGATCGCGCACGGCGGGCGGGTCTTTCAGCCCCTCGCGCAGGAAGATCAGGGCGCCCTCGATCAGCCAGTTGAGAATACCGGCGCCCTCGGCCATGAATTCGCTCACCACCTTGGGAAGGGGGCGCTGCTCCTCGTCTGGCAGCGTGACCGGCCATTTCACGAATTTGAGGCGCCTCCAGATGCCTTTATCAAGACCGCCGATTTCCGGCATCTGGTTGCCGCTCATGAAGGGGATGAACTCGGGCACCATGTCGAAAAAGCCCTTGTTGAGGTGCCGCACAGGCATGGGCTCGCTTCCGGTCATGGTTTTCACGAGGCCCTCGCGCATCGGCGCGCCCCTGGGCAATTCGGCGATCGCCACGAAGCGCTTGCCCTGCAGGCGTGCGAAGTCGGGGCTGGCCTTGTCGCCAGATTGCTCCATCGAGCCCGTGATGCTCTCTGGCTTCAAGCGGCCGGCATAATCGCCGCAAAGCTGCGCCAGCGTTTCCATGAAAACGCTCTTGCCGTTGGCGCCGTCGCCATAAAGAAAAATCAGCACCTGCGTGGAAGCGCCGCCGATCAGCGAGCGCCCGGCCGCTATCTGCAAAAACCGGCGCTGCTCCTCGTCAGGCTGGAATCTTTGCATAAACGCATCCCAAAGGGGCGAGCGGGCTTTCGGGTCATAAGTCACCCGGCTCATCTTCGAGATCCGGTGCTCCGGTCTGTGCGCTTCAAGCCGCGCGGCGGCGGCAATCACGGTCGCCCACCTCTCCCCCTCGGGGTCGGGGCATTCCGGGTCAATCTCGCGCGTTTCCTGCCGCTCGAACACCAGGGTTCCATTTTCCACATTGAACCGCATCGGGTCCGAATCGAGGGCTGCGGGAGAAATCGTCCGGTGCGGCAGCGCCTGGGCAATCATGGCCACGGTGCGCGCGCGGTTCCCGCAGGAAATCGCGAATTTCCGCCGCCCCTCGCGCCGCTTCTTCAAGGCCTCGGCAGCGGCCTGCCCGGCCTCGATTTCCTTGCGCTCCTCCGCGCTCAATTGGTCCACGGGCTTGTTCAGCAGGGTCTGCGCGCGGTCGATCAGGAATTGCGCATCCATCGGCGGGTGGATAAATTGCGCCTCCAGCTTCATCAGCCGGGCCGTGTCCTGGGCGCAGCGCTCCACCTCGTGGTCGCCGCCTTCAAGCTGCCAGAAGCGCCCCTCCCAGGCATGCAGGCCGATCTCGCGCACATTGAGAAAACGATCGCCGAACAGCCGAAGCAGGCGCTTGCCATTGTCCGTGTCATTCTGGTCGAGCCCCGCATTGGCCGCGATCAACTCAGGGTCAGCATCGTTCGGTGGCGGTCCGTCCTCGCCGGGCCCGGCATCGCCATCGTGCTGGAATGGGTCGATATCGGCCTCCGGTTGCGTATCCCCCGGCGCGGCCACGCTCACGGCTTCTTCCACCAGAGCGGCGATCCTTTGCGCGGAATCGTCACTCATGCGTCACCACTGGAGCCCCGTCGGGCCAATCGAGCGTCTTGATCGGCGAAGTGGCCGTAAATCTGTCTGCCCCCCCCCTCTGCCCATCATCCAGCCCGCCAAACAGCCCCCCGGCATCGGCCACAAGGCCGCGCGCCTTTGCGGCCTCACGCGCGCGCTCTTTCGGGCCGGCCAAGGCCAGCGCCATGCGGCGGGCAATATCGGCCTGATATTCAACCTCGCGCTCGAAAAGCAGCGCGCGGAACCCCCCGCGCCAGGCCGCCTCGCCGGTTGTGCCCGTGCCCGCAAACGGGTCGAGCACCAGGCCGCCCGGCGGCGTAATGAGCCGGCAGAGCCATTGCATCAGGTCCACGGGTTTCACGGTCGGGTGTTTCGAGCCCAGCCGATCATCCTTGTCCGCCTTGGCGGAATAAAAGAACCGGGCGGCGGAGCCACCAGCATCGGCGTGCCCAAGCGTGACATGTGGCAAATCGCGGCCCTTTGCGACCGACTTAAACTCGCCATTGTTGCCAGGCTGGCCAGAACTCGCGCTGGTTTCTGGAAAGCACTCCACAACCTCGGCGCTGCCATCATGCAGGATATTTGCGGGGAAGCGGCCAAGGGTTTCGGTGCGGCTGCCATCCGCTGTTGCCGGTATATCAACGCGACCTTCTGACGCGCGCCAGGTGCGCTGGATCGTCCGATACTGGGAAACAACCTCAACGCCCACCCGGCACGCATCGACATTGATCGCGCCCGTGCCATGCGCGAGGACGTTCTCGACCACGGTGCCGATCAAAGGCTTCCGCGCGAGGCAGATCGGCTCCCATGCCGGCTTCAGCGCCGTGCCCCAGCCCTGCCATGCCGTGGCCTCTTCGCTTGCGGGGGCGGTGATTTTGTGCCCCGGCGCACTTGTCAGACCCACTGAGTTTACGCCGGCGCTGCCGTTTGTCTTTTTTGCGGCATGCGGCGAATCCCCGATTATCTGCCGCTCGGCACCGGCTGCCTTGTCAATCGCCTTGCTCACGTCATGGCTTTTGGGAAATCCCGTGCCATAGGCCCAGGCGAGTTGATCGCGAATCTCGAAGCCCGCATCCTCGATGGCACAGGCCAAACGGTGATAGGTGCGCGTGCCTGAAAACGCCGCCACATGCCCGCCGGGCTTCAGCACCCTGAGGCATTCGGCCCAGAACTCCACCGCGAAGGCAACATCGCCCGTATCCCATGCCTTGCCCATGAAGCCGGCCGAGGCGCGCGCATAAGCCTCGTTGCCCTTGGCCGGCGCGGATCCCGCCTTGCCGAACCTTTTCACAATCGAAACCAGCGCATAGGGCGGGTCCGTCACAATGGAATCAATGCTGCAATCCGGCACAGCGCGGATCAGCGCGAGGCAATCCCCGCCGCGCAACTCCACCTTGCCATCAAGAAAAGTCACGGCACTCATTTGAGCCCCCGAGCGATCTCGATCCGCTGCCCGATCCAGCGCATCACGCGGCCGCCAGCATGTCGTTGAAATCCTGCCCCTCGGGGGGCATCACGATGCGCACCGCGGCGCCGGCCGCGCGGAAGCGGCGGGCGCATTCCTCCAGCGCCTCGCGCGTGTCGTGCGGGTCGGAATCGCCATCGCCGAGCAACACCAGCTCGCGACACCAGCCGGGCACGGGCACGGAATAAGCGATGTTGCCAAGATCGATGCCGCACAAGAAGGCCGAACCGGACAGCAGCGGCGACTCCACCTTGCGCAGGGCCGTGTAGACCGAGAGCGTCGTCTCGATGCCCTCGCCCATGAACAGGCGGTGCGACGGCACGAGTTGATCGCGTGAAAGGCGGATCACGGCGCCCTTCTTCAGCCCCAGCCCCTTTTTCGTCTTCACGCGCTCGCCCGTGGCCGGGTCAATCACCATGGGCCGCCCCTTGCTCATCAGCCCGTCTTTTGCCGGTCCGATCCAGGTTCGATGCACGCCCACGAGTCGGCCGTCGGCATCCACCATGGCGCAGAGCATCACCGGCCCCTCATGCAGCACCTGCTTGCGCTCGTTCAGCAGGGGCAGATGCGCCAGGCGGATCACCGACCAGTTCAGTCCCGCGGTATTAATGCCCCGCTTGCCTTCGAGATACTGAAACACCGGGGCGAGGTCGTGCCGCTCGGCCTTGTCCCACACCTCGCGCGCGGCCCGCAGGCGATAGGCGTCAGCCTCGGCTTCGGCCTTGAGCCGCCTCGCCTCTTCCGCATCGGCCCTGGCTTTAAGGTCAGCCGCGCGCGCCTCGCGCTCGGCTTTTTGCTTGGCCGTTTCGCCGCGCATCGGGCGGGGCGGGGGCTCAAGAGCCAGCGCCTCGCAGGCTTCGAGAAAACCCACGCGGCCACCGACCAGGGCCAGCGCCAGCGCGTTGTTGCCCTTCACCTTGCAGCCGCGGCAATTGAATTTCCGGCGCAGCATGTTCACGCCAAAACGGTCCCGCCCGCCACAGGCCGGGCAAGGGCCGGTTCGCTCGCTCGCGCGCTCGCAGCCCTTGTTCGGCCGGAAGCCCGAAAGGCCGATCGCGATCTCCATCGAGCCGGCCTTGGCCTTCTCGATCCACAGCTTGAATTCCGGGTCGTTTTCGCGGCGCGGGGCAGTCATGCCGCACCCCCGCCCTGCGCGTCGGCCACCAGCGCCTTCCAGCAGCGGACCGATGCCAGCGACATCGCAAGATCGCCACCCCACAGCGTTTCGATCGCAATTCCATGCGGCGCCAGCTTTCGCCGGACTTTGACCAAATAAACGGCGACGATATTCTCGGAAACATCCGAGTCGCACCCCCATATCTGGGCATAAACCCGCTCGCGCGAGGTGATGATGCGGTCACCGGCGCGGCTGCCGGTCTTCACGATGACATTGACAAAGGCTGTTTCCTGCGTGGTGAAGCCTTCCACGCGCAAGGCCAGCCCCTGGGGCGTGCTCTGCAAATCCTCAAGCTCCGCGATGCGGGCAAGTGCGGCCCCATGGGTGGGGAAGCGCCGGCGAAGATCGCTGTCCCAGGAATTGATCATGCCCATTTCGACCTCCTCATTTCCTGATGAACGGCCTCGGAATACCGGCCCCAGAGGCCTCGATTCTCCTCGCGAAGGGCGCGCTCCACGGCGCGGGGCGAAAGGCGGCAGGCCCGCCGGATGGCCCATCGCGGCCAGCCGAGCCGGCCGAGCTTCCGCGCCAGGCGCAATCGCCTCTGGTTATCCACCCGCAGCACCCGCACGCGCATCGTTGAACCCCCTTCCCTCCTGATGAAGATTTCGGAAATCACGGCTCAGGCCCCCAGCCGGAAAGACCCGGGCGCAAGACCCCCGGCCGGCAATTCCAGACGCACGGCCATCACGCAGCCCCCTCCGGGGAGAAGTCGGAGGGGGCTGCGGAGGCTCCAGGCGCCGCGCCAATGGGAGGAGTCGCGGCAGCCGAGGCAAATTGCGCGGCGGTGAGGTGGGGGAGGCCCATGGAATCGGCAAGGTGATCAAGAACGCGCGATTGCAGTGGCGTCAAATTGCAGCGCCCCAGTCGCAGCCGGGAAACGTGGCTGGCATGGCAGCACAGGAAATCGGCAATTTCCTGCCGGGTTAGCCCCGCCTTCATCAGTTCATCGACGCGATTTTTCATCATGGCGTCAATAGTGCATTAGGCACGATAGCTGTCAAGGGCAAAATGCACGATTTAGTCTGATATGGCTCACCCCATGAAAGAGCCTCACCAACGCCTGCAGAAAGCACGCGCGCAGTTTTTCGATTCCGCGTCGGCGGCAGCGGAGGCTCTCAACATCGCGAACGCGACCTACACGCAGCACGAAAACGGCAAGCGCGGGTTCAAGCTTCACGCAGAGCGCTATGCGCGGTTCTTCCGGGTAAACCTGGAGTGGCTGCTGACCGGCCGGGGCAGCATGCGCGGACACCAGCCGGCGATACCCATCATGGGCATTGCCTCGGCTGGCATGGATACCTTGCCAATTGAAGACCCGGCCGGCGCCGGCGTGATTGATCACGTCGAGCTCCCTGCCGCCGGCGAGCTTGCCGCCCTGATCGTCAAGGGCGACTCCATGTATCCGCGCTTCATGGATGGCGAGACGCTGCTTTATGACCCGACGCCGATATCGCCAGAAAAACTGATAGGCCACTATGCTGTTGCGCAAACAATGGATGGCCGTGTAATGATCAAGAAGATCATGCGGTCACAGGCACCCGGCAAACATACGCTATGGAGCCACAACAAAACCGAGCATGATGTTGAAATCTTAACATGCTTCAAAGTTTACGGGGTGCTGCTATGAGAGCAACGGTGATCGTGTTGGCGACGACTCTCGGGCTGACGGGGGCGGCAAGCCAAGAATTAATCGAGATGAGGTGCCCGCCAACAAGCGGCATTGATTGGTGCGCCCATGCGCAAGAACAAGCCCGGGCGGAGCGTGCGGCCTTCCGGCGGGGGGAATATACCGCGATGCGCAATCGCGCCTTCTGCCTTTGGGATGGATGCGATGGAGCTTTTGTCCGGGATCAGGCTGCCTCCTGCAAAATCCGGCGAGAGATCATGCGGCGGCATGTTAATTTGGTCGGGCGGGGGGATGAGGCGCATTTCGTCGCGTGCCACAATAGGGGATATTGATTTGACGCAACCAGGAGCCTGGTGACGGCGGGTCGCCGTTCCCAGGTCTTTTTTTGCGTAAAATTCGTGCAAAAAGCACTTGACGGCTTTCGTGCGTCATGCACTATTACGCTCATCCAAACACGGACGGAGCGATCACGTCATGAGCACCCCCCTCATCAATACCGGCATTCCCGCCGTTCATTCTGAATCCGGCTGGGCCGTTCCCGGCACGCGTTCGGCTCCGCCGGTTGCTGCCTGCGTGAGCCTTGCGCAGGCCGCACTTTCCTCTCCCACGCATCGCGAAACCCGGCGCCCCGATGGCACCTGGCCCGTCGCGCGGGCCGAGATGCGCTCGGCCCGGCGCATTCGCGAGCGGCTGATCGAGGATGCCCGGGCGCTCATGGCCCGGCGCGCCATCCTGCTGACGGATGATTTCCTGCGCATGGGCTGGAACCGGGCACAGATCAACGAACATGGCCGCGCCGCCATGCCGGGCCTCGCCCTTGAAAATGCCTGCGGCAACGAGGCCCCCGGGCCGGAGGTGGCGTGATGGATGCCCGCGCCCTGCCCATCATCGAATTCACGCTCGATGCTCCATGGATTCAGACGGCATCCGGCAAGGCTTTTGATCTTCTGAAGCCCGATCCCGCCATGGTCGACCTTGAAAATGATATTGCCGGCCCGCTCGCCCGCCTTGCGCGGTTTTCGGGGCATATCGCCTCCGGCCCCTATTCGGTGGCGCAGCACAGCGTGGAAGGGGCGGATGCGCTTCTGCGCGAAACGGGCGATGAGCGCCTCGCCGCGCTCTTCCTGCTGCATGACGCGCATGAGGCCTATCTCGGTGATCTCACCACGCCGGTTCAGGCCGCGCTGGTGGATATTGCCGACAGCAAGGCCGGGCCCGGAGCGGGCGCGAGGCTCTATGCCTGCCTTGCCCTCCTGCGCAAGGGAGTGGACGAGGCCATTCACGCCGCGGCCGGCATCGAGATGCCGAGCACCGATGAGAGCTACGCCATCAAGGCGATGGATATCCGCATGCTCATCACCGAGCGCAATCACCTGCTTGGCCCGGCGCCGTGCCGTTGGCCGCCTGTATTCGAAGCCGCCCAACCCATCCGCCGCAATGGCCGCCTGCGCGCGCAGCCCTGGCCCGATGCGGCGGCCGACTTCATGACCCGCGCCCGGCGCTGGTTGCCGGCTTTCAACAAAACCCTCCGGCAGCCGGTGCTCAACAAAACCACCCCTGGCGACTGAGAAGGAAAGGCCATGGCTAAAGCAGAACTTCACCCCTCATTCGGCCCCGTCTCGGCGGAAATGATGGCAAAGGCCATCGCGGCGCCGGCAGGCGGCGCGGCAAAAATCATTCGCGAGGTTGACCCGACCTTCGGCCTGAAGGACGGCGAGAAGATCAGATGGCGCGTGACCTTCGAACGCATCGTTCGCGAGACTGCCGAATACGTGGTCGAGGCGGCGAACAAGGAAAACGCGGAGGAGGTTGCGGACCGCGTCCCTGGTCGTCTCCTCACCTTCGAGTTCAATGAGGTCGAAGGCTACGCCAGAGTTATGGACATCGAGCCGCTGCACGCCAGCGCGTGACCCGCCGCGCCCGGGGCGAGCGCCGGGCACATCTTCCCCAGACAAGAGAGGCACCATGCCCCCCACCATCCTTACGGTTCAACGCGATGCGCTCCTGCCGGTGCTGGCGCGCGCGGCCGGCGTGATCGCGAGCCGCACCAGCATTGACATTCTTCAGCATCTTCGCCTGCGGGCCGAGGGCGAAAGCCTGCATATCACCGGCACGGATCTCGAGATCACGGTAGAGGCCAGCCTCCCCGCTCAGATCGAGGGCGCTCCGATTGCCTTCACGGCGCCGGGCGGCATGCTGCACGACATCGTGAAGAAGCTCGCCGAGGGTGCGGCCATGCGTATCGAGGCCGAGCGCGGCGGGCAGATGGTGGTGAAGGCGGGTCGCTCGCGCTTCACGCTGCATACGCTTTCGGCGGAAGACTTCCCCGATTCGCCCGAACGGGAAATCCTGCACCGGTTCACCCTGCCGCGGAAGACAATCGAGGTGCTGCTCGCGCGGGTGGCGTTTGCGGCGTCAACCGACGCGGCGCGCTATTATCTGAACGGCGTGTTCTGGCATGTGGAGGATGGCAATCTTGTTTCCGTCGCCACCGATAGCCATCGCCTGGCCCTGATGCGGGCGCCGGCGCCGGAGGGGGCGAGCGGCATGCCCGGCACCATCATTCCCCGCGACACCGCGGGCGAAATCCTGAAGCTGCTGAAGGGCTCGAAGGAGGATGAGGTTGCAATCGGGGTTTCCCCTTTTGCAATCACCCTCGCCATCGGCGCCACGCGCCTCACCTCGAAGCTGATCGACAGCACCTTCCCCGATTATCAGCGCGTCATCCCCAGGCGGAATGACAAGGTGGCGAATGCCGAGCGGGATGATCTGCTGCGCGCCGCCGACCGCGTCTCAACCATATCGAGCGAGCGCGGCAGGGCCATGAGGCTGCGCTTTTCGGAGGATGCGCTGGAGCTCGCGGTGACGAACCCGGATGCCGGCTCTTCCAGCGACGAAGTGGAAATCGACTATGCCGGCACCCCGGTCGAGATCGGCTTCAACGCCCGCTATTTCGCCGATGCCGTGGGCGCAATCGAGGGCGACGTGGTGAAGATCGCCCTCGCCGATGCCGGCTCGCCGGCCCTCATCACCTCGGCGGCGGAGGATCACTTCCTCACCGTGCTCATGCCGATGCGGGTGTGAGCATGGCGACCATCGGCTTTCTCACCCAGCGCTTCGCGCGCCTGCAAACCGAACTGGCGGCGGCGAGGAGGGCCCATGCCAAAACCGCACGCCTGCGCCGTGAACTGGTGAAAACGCGCGCGCAGCTGCTGACCGAGGAAACCCGGCGCGCCCGCATTGCCCCCGCCCGCAAGGCGCTGGAGGCGAAGCGCCACGCTGATCATCCCAATCTGTTTGAAGGAAACGCGTGATGCCTGAAAACTTCCCACTTCATGCCGGCAGCGCGGCCGCCTCGTTCCGCAAAGCCGCCGAGAGGAAGCGCGCCATGGCCGCAAAGTTCACCCGCACGGAAATCGCCCAGCACAGCGGCGAAGAGGTGACCGTGCAATCACCCGAGGCGGTCATCGCCACGCGCACCGCGGATCTGTTCGATGCCATCGCCCGGGAATTCGAAAAAGGAGGAAAGGCAACATGAGCGGTTCGGTCAACAAGGTCATTCTGATCGGACATCTGGGGCGAGACCCGGAATCCCGCCACCTCAGCAACGGCAACCTCGTGGTGAGCCTGCGCATGAGCACCAACGAAAGCTGGCGCGACAAGCAGACCGGCGAGCGCCGCTCGAAGAGCGAATGGCACAACGTGGTGATCTTCAACGAGCCCCTTGCCAAGGTGGCGCAGCAATACCTGCGCAAGGGCTCGAAGGTCTATATCGAGGGGCAGCTTCAAACCCGCGAATGGACCGACAAGGACAACGTGAAGCGTTATTCCACCGAGGTGGTGCTGGCGCAATATCGCGGTGAAATCACCCTGCTCGACAGCAAGGGCGACCGCGACGACGACGCCAGGCCCGAGGGCGATTCCAGTCTGCCGCGCAACGGCTACGCCGATGCGAAGGCCGGCGCGCCGGCGGCGAAAAGCGATCTCGACGACGACATTCCATTCTGAGGAGAGCCACATGAAAATGGCAGTCTATCTGTATGTCGTAGGCGCCCTGGCAATCGGCAGCACGCATGCCGACTTTCAAAGGCGCAAAGGCAATTATTCACTTGGCGGCGTGGCGTTTGTGGCCCTTTCCTGGCCGGTGCTTGCCCCCATCGCCATGGTCGACATGCTCTGGCATGCGTCTTCGCCCGCGCAGAGCAGAGCAGGCGGGGGGCGGCCATGAACACCGCGTTCCTTCTGCTCGCGCAATTCGGCCGGACGGTGATCCCGATCGAGCATGTGCGCCAGGATTTCTTTGGCCACCTCAGCCCGACCGAGTTCCGCCGCAAGTTGGCGGCGGGCGATATCGATCTCGCCGTGGTGCGCATGGAAAAGAGCCAGAAGTCAGCGCTCGGCGTGCATCTGCAGGATCTCGCCACCTATGTGGACCAGCGCCGCGCCGCCGCCGAGCGCGAGCGCCTGGCCCTGCAGGGGCCGAGCGATGCTTTGATTTCTGGCCCCTCGATGCCGGCCCGCGACAGGAGAGAGTGATGGATATCCATGAAGCGCCGGTCTGTGTTGATTGCCGGTTCCTCGATCGCGAGCGCACGAAATTGCCGCGCACGTGCCGGCATGTGAGGGTGAATACTGAGCGCAATCTGGTGACGGGTGACCTGTGGACGCTTAACACTCAAATTGTTTCGGCGAGCCAAGCGCCGTCTTGCTACTGGGCGCGATATTTTGGGCCTTGCGGTCACATGGCCGCGCTGTTCGAGCCCCAGCCCGAACGTGAGGTGATGTGATGCGCCAGGCTGACATTGAGATAGCGAGAATCGTCGCTTGGCTTCGCCGCAAGAAGCGAACCGCGCACGTCTCTATCTCTGGAAAAATCACCCTGCGAGACAAGGCAACCGGCCATGTCAAGGCAATCCTGTGAAGGGGCCCCGTCATGTCTGACACCTGCAAGACGTGCGCCTTTTGGCGTATGGATGAGTTAGGCGACGGCTGGTGCGTCAACTCGGATAGCCCCAACTGGGCTGAACCGACCGATCCCGACGACACATGCGCGCAATACGAGCACCAGCCCCAGCCGGAACGTGAGGTGATGTGATGGGGATCATTATCGAGGAAATGACCAAATACGAGCGCAGCGCAGTGGTCAAAATGATCGCGGAATGCGGCGGCGCTGAAAACACTGTTTGGGCATTGCTGCTCTTGTTCGGCAACGCATACCAATCCGCTGTGGCGTGCATTTCTGCCGGAGATGAGGATCACGAACGCCCCTTGTTGGACGCGCTGGCAGATCCATGGGAGGCGCTGCGGCGCGGCGACCATACTTTGCCCGGCACGCTTCTTCGCCCCCAGCCCGAACGTGAGGTGATGTGATGTCTGACACCTGCAAGACGTGCCGATGGTTTTCGTGGACTGATGATTACGTGATTGGCACAGTCTCTTATGCCGGCGCGTGCATGCTTAAAAGCACTCCACTGACAATCATTTATCACACGGACAAGTGGTGGCGTCGTCGGAGAGTGCATTTGATACCATTCCCGCCACGGGACGAAACCGACTTTTGCGGCGAACACCAGCCCCAGCCAAAGGAAGAGACGCGATGACCTACATCGGACGCAAGCCCTGCCCCGGCTGCCCCGGCCTTCGCCCGCCATATCCGCCGTGCTGCTGCATTGGCGTTCCTGACTATGGCACACAGCCCTTGCCATCTTCGCCGCTGTGGCAGCCGACATACACACCGCGACCAGTAACCGTGCCGAGCATTCCAGTAACCGTGCCGAGCATTCCAGTAACCGTGCCGAGCATTCCCGTAACGCCTGCGCCGCGCGGTTGCGTCTGCCCGCCGACTAGCGAGCAAACGTGCCAGAGTCCAGTGTGCCCTCGAAAACCCGCTCCGTCTCCTCCTGGCTCCGGTGAGGCAAAGGCTCCGCTCACCATGCGCGTGGACAGCGATCCTCGCGTTTCGCAATCGGCTGCGTTTATGACGCCTGCTGAGAGCAATTTGCAAAAAGTGCAAATTCCTACTTCAACCATTCCCGAAGGCTTCATTCCTTGGCACGGGGGAGAGTGCCCGGTGCAGGGGTGCCGCGTATCGGTAGCGTTTCGGAGAGGCGGTGCCCCGACGGACTGGTTTAACCCCGGCGCGTTTCGCTGGAGCCATGAAGGCAACCGGCCCGACGACATCATCGCCTATCGCATCCACAAGCCCGCTGATTTCCGCCTTGAAGCCGGGAAGTATTACATCGACGCAAGGGGCAAGCGAACTCGCCTTGTCCGAGGCTTAACCGCGCCAATGCCGGGCTTATTTCACGACGGAGGGGCGCGAGTGTGGAAGGCGGACGGAACTGCGCAAAGCGCAGGCGATCCCGACCTCCTCGCCCTATCCTCCAATCAGGAGAACAGCCATGACCGTTGATTTTGAACGCGGCGCGAAGGTCGCGGGATCGAAGTTCTATTTCCTGACGGGAGGAGATGCCATCCGCGAGTGGGAGCTGATCAACAGGATGATCGGGTATCACATCGCGCGCGGCTGGACCTTCGTCATCCCGCCCTATCTGGTGAACCGCAAGACGGCCGAGCACGCCGGCATCTTGCCGCGCTTCGAGGGTCAGTTTTACACCATACCCGAGGATGGGCTGATTGCCATTCCGACCGCAGAGACGCCGCTTGTCGGGATGCACTCGGATGAGATCATCCCGGCGAAGGCGCTGCCGCTGCGCTACGTCGCGTTCTCCCCATGCTTCCGCCGTGAGGCTGGAGCCGGTGGGCAGCGCGACAAGGGGTTGAAGCGGGTCCACCAGTTCCACAAGGTCGAACTCTTTGTGATCTGCCGGCCGGAGCATAGCGCCGCGTTGCACGTCGAGATGGTCGCCTATGTCTGCCGGATGATCGACGATCTCTTCCCCCGCCTGACTTATCGCAAGGTTGAGCTTCCAGAATGGGATCGTTCTCCGGTTTCCGCGAGCACGATCGATATCGAATTGCTGGTCAACGGAGAGTGGCTTGAGGTCTCGTCGATCTCGAACATGACCGACAACCAAAGCCGCCCCGCACAGGTTCGCTTCAAGAACGAGCGGGGGCGCAACGAGAAGGTTCACATGCTCAACGGTTCGGCGCTTGCGCTGCCACGCCTGACGCTCGCGCTCGATGCGCACTTTTTGACTGAGGAGAATAGCCATGAGTGAGGACGAACTGATCAAGAAGGTGGCGAAGGACCTTACGAGACTTGAGCTTTCGGCGCAGCGCAGTCCATGGCGGCTTCACACAAACGATCTTATCGATCTTCTGGTTGAGAAGTGCTGGCCCGAGCGGGCCATGATCGCCTGCGCCGCGATTACTGCTATCCGTGAAGCTTTGCAGGAGCCGACAGACGCGATGATCGACGCTGGTGACGCGGCTTTATTCAACGCGGGGGATGGTGCTCTGCCCGCCAGTTACATCGGGCCTGTCTGGAAAGCCATGCTCTCCGCATCCTCGCTCAAAGGTGACGCATGAGACTTTGGCTTATCGTGACCTTTATCTTTTTTGGTTTCATCGGATTTACCGAATTGCTGACACAGCAGCGCGACGCGCTTCTCCGTATAGAAAAGGCATTAGCCGAAAAAGGACGCGCTCCATGACCAAGATTGACCTAGACGATCTGGAAGCCAAAGCGAAGGCGGCGGGCGGTGACGAGTGGTTCGCCAGCGTTATCGGCCTGCGGGTGAACGCTACCAACGCGAAGATCGGAGGCGAAACGCCCATCTGCGACATTCGCGGCTGGGGTTATCTCACCGGCCAAGGCCACGGCGCTCTCGGTCTGAGCGAGAAAGAGGCCATCGCAGTTCAGCGAGCCATTGCCGACTACATCGCATCGGCCAACCCCGCGACCATGCTCGCGCTCACCGCTCATATCCGGGAGTTGAAGGCGATGAACGAAGATTTTTTAGAGCAGATTACGGCCCAAACCGAAAGCGTCCTTTTTAAAGAGCTGCAGGAGATCATGAAAGCCAACAATGCCCTACACAATGAAAACACCAGGTTAAAGCAACTTGTTGATCTCGCGGATGCCTTGAGGGCAGCGCAACGCGCATACATGGCCGACAGGGGAAACAATCAGCTGGGCCGCGCTGTGGCCAACGCCGCGAAGAGTTACGATGATCTTCGGAGCCTTGGGGGAGTAAGGAGCTGCGAATGACCACCCGCAAAAAACTAAAAAGCCGCGCTGACAAGCCGCTTTACCCAGCCCACAGATCCATTATTCAGGCGCGTATTCTTCCGCGCCCGCAAGGCATGGAACCAATTCGAATCCCAGATGAAATTCGAGAAACATTGACGGGTATTGCCCTCGATATATTTACAGATGTGTCAAATTCAAACCGGTCTTTCCAGGAGGCTCTTCTCGCAATATATCTCAGCGGCCTTCACCACGGCGCAGCGAGCACATCTTGAAGCACGGCCCAGCCTGCATATTTGTCGCCGGCCTGCCGCAGGTGAGCGTATCGCTTCAGCGATGACCAGGAGCGATGTCCCGAGACGTTGGCGACATGCGGGATATTCAGGCCCATTTCAAACAGGCGCGAAACCCCCTCGTGCCGCAGATCGTGAAAATGCAGATCCTCGATGCCGAGGAGGGCGCAGGCCCGCGTGAAGGCCGCGCTCACCGCATCTTTGTTGAAGGGAAAAATGCGGGGGGATGTTCGCGGCATGGCGCGAAGGATGGCCAGCGCCTCGGCCGGAAGGTCGCACCACATGTGGTTGCCGATCTTCTGGCCCGGGTGCTTCATGTCCCGCACCAGCACGCGCGAGCCTTCCTCGTCAAGATCGCTCCAGGTGATGCGCAGGATTTCATCTTGCCGGCGGGTCGAGAACAGGGCGAACAGCGTGATGGCGGCCATGGGAATTGAGTTGCGCCGCCGAGATCGGATGCCGCGGAAATGCCCGATGATGCGCTCCATCTCGTCGAGGGTCGGGCGCCGCTCGCGCTGCACGGATTTCCGCACCAGGCCCAGCCGTCGCGCCACGCGCATGGCGTCATCCATCGCGCGCTCGTCGAGCGGATAGCCCCAGGCGGGCCGGGCAATGGCAAACACCGCCGCGAGGTGCGAGAGATAGTTCATCACCGTCTGCGGTTGCACATCGGCCGCGAGATCTCGCGCGAACGCGATGATCTCCGGCGCCCCCACGGCATCGCAGGCCGTCCCCGCGATCGCATGCGCCTTGATGGCGCGCAGAACCTGCGCTTTCGTGCGGCCGACACCTGTAAGGCTTTCGGCAAGATACCGATCAATGGCGGCACCCAGCGTCGGCACGCGAGGGGGGCGGCCGAGGAAGGCGCCGGGCCTCTCCATTTCCTTCTCGCGCCGCTCCAGCCACGCCCTGGCCGCCGGCTTCCGATCGAAGGTTTTGGACTCGCGATGGACTTTGCCCCCGCGCTTCATCATGATCTGCGCGAGAAAGGCAATCGAGCCGTCCTTGCGCTTCCGCTCGATGATGGTTCCCACGATCACAACATCCGGGGTTTTGTCACAACATGTGTTGTATCAATACTCACAAATGCGCAAGGATGGCAACGAATGTCGCAAGAACGCACAAGGGGGCAGACGGCGCACCCTGTTGAGAAGAAAGAAAAATCAAATGATTTCAATGCGTGGCGCTTTTCCCTTGCGCCGATGATGGATGGGCAGGTGTTTGATTTTTGCGCTGATCTGTCAATATCTTGGTGCAGGCGGCGGCGCGATGTTGTGAAATGCTGTATCCCAAAACGCAAAAAAGCCCCGACCATTCCGGTGGCGTCACCGGAATGGTCGGGGCGAATTGTGGCTTGCGGGAGGCTGGCCGCTCAGATTGCCTCGGCAGCGAAATAGCGGTCGAGAACGCCAAGAATGCGGGCGCGCAGAACCTCCGGCGGACCATCGTTCTGAATGGTGATATCCGCCGACACGCCCTTTTCGCTGGCGTGGCCGGCGCCCGTGGGCGAGCCGGCGCCCGGGCGCTCGATGCGCACCACCTTGCCGCCCATGGCGCGGATGGCCTTCGCCTCGTTCTCGAAGCGGCAATCATCGGCCACGACGGGCAGCGCCACGCCTTCGCACCACTCCTCTGCCTGAACGGCGCTTTTCCACGCCTCAACCCAGATCTCCGAATGGATGCGCTGTCGGCCCCATTCGGTGCCGAGGCGCTGCAGAAAAATGCGCGGGGTCTTCCATGCCGCGCGATCCGTCTCATACCAGAGCCGCAAGGCGTTGACGGTCTCGTCGACCGATTTGCCGCCGAGGGCGCTGCGCGGCAGGCCGGAAACATCCGGGTAGGTCCAGCCAAGCGGCACGATCCGGCCCATGGCGCGCATGGCTCGGGGGAGGGCGAGCGAAGGGGGGAGCGAGCCCCAATCAAAAAGCTGCTCCTTGCCCGGCCCGATCTCGTCCTCGGTGAAACCGAGGTCGAGCGCCATCTGCTTCAGGGGGGCGGCGAAAGGCATGCGGGTGAAATCATGCGCATCCACCAGGAATTGCGCGGCCGTGCTCTTGCCGGCGCCGGCAAGGCCGGTGAGGCCGATGACGATTTTGCTCATGCGACATGCTCCGCCGGAAAGCTCACCCAGCCGGCCGCGCCCTTCTCGGGCGGGTCTTCCAGGAGGATGGTGGAATAGGAGGTGATGCCGATCTTCGGATGCACGAAGAACAGCGGCTGCGATGGCAAGGAGAACGGCGCGGAAAGCGCCTTCATCGCATATTCGTCATAACCCTTGAGGCTGTTGGCCACGAGCACGCCGGGCAGGAACAGTTCCTGGTGCCAATGGCCCATCATCAGGAGATCGAAATCGGCGCCGAAGGAGCGCATGCGCGCGCCGACCTTCATCTTGCCGCGCATGATCGGGCCGATGGCGCCGATGATGCCGTCACCACCCTTCACGCCCAGCATGTCGCCATGCACCTGCAGAACGCGCAGGCCGAAGATCCGGTATTCCGCCTCGTTGGAAGGCGGGATGCTGATGATGATCCGCCTCTCGCCGCGATCGCGCAAGGCGCGAGCGAGAAGCTGGTAGATCATCCAGTCGGCGTTCTCGTGCTGGTAGCCCTTGAACTCGGGCTTCTTGGTGAGGCGGCCGTGGTTGCCTGAAACGCAAGGCACGAACACGAGGCCGAATTCATCGGCAAGTGCCAGAAGCGCGCCGAGCAGGATGTCGCGCAGCTTCAGGATCGAAGGCAGGATGCGCATTTCGTCGGTCTTGAGCAATTCAGGATGCAGACCGCCCGAAACAAAATCGCCCAGCAACGGAACCACGAGGCCGGGATAATTGCCGGGCCCGTAATCACGGCAAAGGCGGATGATCTTCTTCGTGAGCCGCTGCACGCGGCGCTCCATCACGGCCACGGAATAGGCGTTGAGGCCGCGAATCGCATCAGCCTCCACAGTTTCGCTGCCGTGCCAGTCCGAAAATGGAGCAACGGGAACGTGGGGGCTGGATGTGGAGTCCTCCACCGGCGGCATCAGCCATTCCGGCGGGCTCGCAGGCTCGGCGATAAGCCCGCCGATGATCTCGGCCAGCGCGGCCGATTCCATGTTCTCGCGGTGCGCGGCCTCGAGGCGCCGGCGCATATCGGCCAGATCGTCGCGCAGACGAAGAATTTCGCGCTCCTCGCGCGGCATGGGGGGAGGGCTTTCGGGCTTTGGTTTTGCGGCGGGCGGCTTGCGCCCCGGCGCGACAACCCCGTTCGGCGCAAGGCCGTAAAGCTCATGGGCACGGCGCAGGCGGATGCTGACGGCGTTGGGAGAAATGCCGAGCGCGGCGGCCGCCTCCACCGCCGCCGACCGGCGGGGAGCGCCCTTCGGCGCCGGCCAGAGGGCCCCGGCCGCAACCGCCGCTTCCACCGCGCGCACGGTCGCTTCGGCATCCTCGCGGGAAAGCGGCTTGTTCATCTCGATCTTGGGCATGCAACCTCACACGCAGAGGGAAATCAGCACCGCGACGATCCCGAAAATCAGGATGAAGGCGCGGGGCGATGGCCCGCGCTCATGCTCGGGCGGCGGGGTGAAGAGGTGCGACATCATCAGCCATCACCCTCCGGCGCCCACAGGCAGGGCGGGCGGCCATAGGGAATGATCAGCTTGCCCTTGCCCAACTCATCCCGGCAGAGGTGAAACTGGCCATCGGGGGAGGGCCGCGCGGCCTCGAAGGGGATGGTGATGCCCTCTTTTTTCAGGCGCCAGCCTTCAGGCATGCGCTCGATCTCGGTGCGAGGCACGGGGACGGGAAAGCAATCGACCTCGCTGCAGCACTCGATAGGATAGAAGGAATGGGCGCGCGCCGGGGCGATGGCGCTGGCCAGGGCCAGCACGATGAGAAGAATGGGCATGGGGGTGATCCCGGTTTGAAGAGGGTTCACGGCGCGGCGAGGGGCCGCGCCGGCCTTGATTTTATTGCCAGGCGCCGGAACGCCAGATGCGCACGGGGAGGAGCCGCCACGCGCCGGCGTGATAGAGCAGAAGGGGCTTGTTGACCCATTGCCCGTTGACCCACGCCAGCACCCCGCCGGCCGCCGTGCGCCCGCTGGCGGAAGCCGTTGCGGTGCCCGCGGCGGATCCGGATGCCGCCCGGATCGATGCGCCCGCTGCCGAGGCAAAAGCCGCGCCGGCAGAGGCGCCGGCAGAGGCCCGGATCGAGGCGCCGGCGGCGCTCGCGGAAGATGCGCCCGGCACTGAGCCGGATGCCGCGCGGATCGAGGCGCCCGAGCCGGAAGCGGCCGCCGCGCCGGCAGAGGAGCCGGAGGCGGAGGCGATGCTGCCGCCCGCGCCGCTGGCGCCCGAAACCGAGGCAGAGGCGGCAGAGGAGCCGGCCGCCGCCGCAATCGAGGCGCCGGTGGCGCTCGCGGAAGCCACGGCCGGCACTGAGCCGGAGGCCGCACGGATGGAAGCGCCCGCCGCCGAAGCAGCGCCCGCGCCGGTGGAGGTGCCGGAGGCGGAGGCGATGCTGCCGGCCGCGCCCCCCGTGGCCGAAACCGAGGCCGCGGCGGCAGAGGTGCCGCCCGCCGCCGCGATCGAGGCGCCGGCGGCGCTCGCGGAAGCCACGGCCGGCACTGAGCCGGATGCCGCACGGATGGAAGCGCCCACCGCCGAGGCCGAACCCGCGCCGGTGGAGGTGCCGGAGGCGGAGGCGATGCTACCGGCCGCGCCGCTGGTGGCTGAAACCGATGCCGCGCCGGCGGAGGCACCGGTCGCCGCCGCGATCGAGGCGCCGGAGGCGCTCGCGAAAGAGGTTCCGGCCGCTGCGCCCGCTGCCTGGCCTGCGACCGGGGCAGAAGAGAGTAACGTCAGCAGCATTTGTGATCACTCCTGGCCATTCCTGGCCCCTGAAGGGGGGTGAGCCGAAGAGCATCAGGCTCGCCCCGCTTGTTGTCAGACGAGGATCACAAGTTCCTGACAGTTGGCCGCGCCGTGCGTCTGAAGCAGCACGATATCATACAGATCCGCGCCATCGATGGCGCAATAGGCGGCCATCCGAGAACCGACCGCAGCAGCGCTTGCCGCCACGATGTCGGGATTCGTGTAAGGCGACAGAACCCTGTTCTGCACGTCGAACCGGTAGAACTGGTTTGCCGCAGATGCCACATAGGCGCTGATGTAGAACATCCGCCCCTCGTTGCCGAAACCCGCCGCGCAACCGGTCGTGCCCGTGCCCATGTTGGTCGTGTTGCCATCATAGACAATCGCGCCAGACCACGTGCCGGTGATGCTGCCGGCGATGTCAAGCAGATCAAGGGTGGTCGTGCTGCCACCCCGGAAGAAATAATTGAACGAATGCCGCGCATTACGGGCCGCGTCTGGCTGGATACTGAACGATGGCGCCCACATGTTCCCGGCGGCATTGGCGGCGGGAGCAGCCCCGAAATAGGTCGTTGACCAGGCTCCAGCCGCAATGCTGTTCGTGCCGTTGTTCACGGTGGCGTCACCGTAATTATAGGTATACACCGTCGTCGTCGCGCTCGTGCGCATTAGCATCAGGTTCGGAAGCTCGATCACGTATTTTGCCGTGGCCGATGGCTGGACCGTCCAAGCCGAGCCGAGCGTGTAGACGGGAGACGGCCCAGCCGTGTGCGAGGCGATGATCCTGCGCTGCCCAACAGCGGTTGGATTGGTCAAATCCTGGACGATCCTGATCTGGAAATTGCGAAACTCATTTGCCGCAACCACCGAATCGCCGCCCGTTGCCTGCCCGGTCAGGGCGGAAGCCGCCGCCGCCGTCGCGGTCAGGCTCATCATGCCGGTATCGTAGGCGAAGGAGCCCTTCACCATGCCTTCGCCGGGGGCCATGTTGTAGGGGCCGAATTGCTCATCGAGCACGAGGATCGAGGAATCGGTCGTAATCGAAGCCGGGAGGCCGGTGGTTGAAAGGCCGGTAGACAGCGTGTTCGCCGCGACCTCGAACGAGCGCCAGATGTTTGCTGCGACCGTGCCGGCCCCCAGCATGAACAGGCGACCGGCCAGAATTTCATACCGAGCGCCGGTAGCCGGGGTGAAGGTAAAGGCAGCCGAAACCGTGATGGTCGGTGTGGTGCCCGCCGTATTGCCGCTGATCCAACGTTCTTCGGTCTTGCCAGATGCGGTGTCAATGATGCGCAGCTTGAAACCCATATCGCCGGAGCCGCCACGATTGGCGAGCATGTTCACGCCGATTGCGGTCGGGAAAGCGGTGGAGATCACCACGGAAGTTGTGGTTGCACCCGCCGCAATCGTCCCCACAAGCCCAAGGGACGGCGCGAAGGCCGATGTGCTGCCCGCGCCGAACGTGCCAGCGAGCGCCGGGGACGCTATCGTCTGCCACGACTTGGTGATGATGTTGAAGCGGTTCAGGACCGTATTCGAAATCAGGTTGTAGGCGAACGGGTTCCGAACAACAGTTGACCGCAGGTCGCTCGCGATGGACGTTCCAGCGGCATGAATGTTCGGGCTTGCGGTGACCTGACGCCAGATAAGCTGATCGATAACCTTCTTGAAGGTGTTCGGCATGACGAATCCTCAGGTGATGCGCGCGCGGACGCCGAGCGCCCATGACGTGCGATTGCCGTCCAGTATCTGCATCTGCGCGGGGAAGCTTCCGACCGCGACAACGTTATTCACGCCGGCAACGGCAGTAACCGAGTTGACCGTTGAAACGGTCGTGACGGTCGTGACCGTCCCAACGGTCGTGAGCGCACCGCTTTCAAGGACTACGGTGCCGCGCTGCCGGTTTATCGATTTGTCATAACCGAGCGGCGACATGAGCATGTTGAGAATACGGCTCAGAAAATCGCGCGACCAGCTATCCGCGACCGGAAGCGGGTTCTGCTCCGAGGCATCCGAACCCGCGCCATCCGGGCCAACGGTAATTTTAATCCGCTGGTGCAAGGCGCCATCAATTTCATCCGCCGCGATCTGGGCCCCGGAACCGGGTGTGTATCCAACATTGTCAGGCATCCATCAATCCTCCGTCACTGCCGTTGCGTTGGTGAGGCGGGGCGTGACGCCGGCGGAGATGGCGATCGTTGGCGTGATCGCGCCCTTGTAGAGCAGCGTGCCCGTGCCGGAGGAGGCGACCCCGATGCCGAAATGCGTGGCCGTGGCCGTGCCGGCCGTGCAGGCGGGGAAATCGACGTTGCCGGTCGGGCTGATGCTGTTGCCGGTCCGCGTGAAACCGCCCGCGCCGGAGACACGGTTCAGGCCCACGCGCGCATAACCCGTATAGACGATCTCGCTCGTGGCCTGCGTTCCGGCCTCGCCGGGGTCGGCGCTGTGCAGCGAAAGAAAAAGCTGGCCGGCCGCGGTGGAGCCGCGGACGCCGGTCGCATCGCCAAGGTTGGCGATGTTGGTGTTGATGAAGAGGAGGTCGAGCAGCGCCGCCTCGAAAGCATCGGTCTTGGACATGAAGGAATCCTCAGGAAATGTCGATCCAGATATCGCCTGGCGACGGATTGGGGGGCGGTGTGGTGGAGGCGGTGATCTTCGGGCCGGAATAGCTTGCGCCGGCCGGGCCGGGCGGGCCTTGCGGGCCGGCGCTGATCACTTCGATGATCTGGGCGGGGCCTTCGACCACGACTTCAATTTGCGTCGTCATTCATGCCCCCCGCCGGGATGAGTTCGCCGGTCATGATTGTGCGCTCCGCGCCGGCGGCGCGGCACTCGATTTCGTATCGCCAGCGCCTGCCCCTGCCGAAAAGACGGCTTTCCGCCACGGAGATCGGGATCGTGATCCGGCCTGCCAGCGGCTCGAGGGCGATGCCGTTATCGGCGCTGGTCTTGCGGATCGCCTGTGTGCCATCCGTGGCGCGAAAGACGATCTCGACCCCGGTGAGATTTTCAGGGGCGGGCGGCGAGCCGGCCTTGAGGACAGCCACAATTCCGCTTTGGTTCTCGGCCGTGCCGGAATTGCCAATCCAGATCGTGAAGTTGCGAACGGGGACCATGGCAGCCTCAATTTTCAGGATGGGGCGGAACCACGATCCCCGCGCGGCGTATGGTGTCTTCCAGGTGCTCGATGCGAGCCAGCGCGCGGTCAAGCTTTTCGTCCATCTCCGCCATATGGTCGGCGTGCCGGGCCTTCTCCTGCTCGAGCGCCTTGGTGTAATGCGCGATCAGGTCGGCCACGGCGCGGTTCAGATGCTCCTGCAACTCCGGGGCCCTTTCGATGCGCTTGCTTTTCAGGCCCAGCCGGGATGCGAAGTAGCCGCCGATCGCGCTGATCAGGCTGGTAACGATCAGGGTGAGTTGCGGATCGAGCGCAGGGGGCGAGGGGGCGGGGCTCATTTCATCCCCCGGCAAATGCGCGCGGCCTGATCAAGCCTCTCCCATTCTTCCGCCAGGGCATCCGGCGCAGCGCCGGCCTTGATGCCGGCTTCAAGCTCGGCCTGGATGGCGCGAAGCCGGGCCGCGGCGGTCGGCGCCGGGCAGGCGGGCGCGATCGTGCGTGCCACTGCAAGGAGGCTCCCCGGCTCATTCACCGCCAGGGCGCCCTCGCCCGGCAGGGTTTCGCAGCCGGTCAAGAACGCCGCGAGCCCCACCGCGATCAACGGCGTTGTTTTGTGCCTGCGCATCGGCAATCTCCGAAATTCCCTTGTTGAGATCAGCCGAGCCCTCGGCGCGGCCCTTGCCCTGAAGCGCGCCGTCCCGCCGCCAGTCGGCGACGAGACGCGCGAGGAAATCCGCCAGCCCCTTCAGGAGAGCCGCAAGAAGCCCCGTCATTCGGCCTGCTTTTTCGACATCACGGACCAGATGGCGGTGCCGATGATGATGACCGCGCCGACGACCTGATCGGCCATGCCCTGGTCGATATAGCCTTTGCCCACGAGCCAGCCTGCGCCCGCCGCCAGAACGGCGCGGGCGACGCCCATAACCTTATCCATGGTATTTTCCTTTCGGGATGTGCCGGGGAGCCGCCCGGCGCGGGTTAGCGGATGGGCTGCGTGGCCTGCAGATGCATCCCATCTTTTCGCCTTTTCCAATCCCCACCCCATTCGAGGCCGGAGGCGCGGAAAGCGCGGACCACCTCGGGGAATTCGGCAAAGCGCGGCGTGGCATCGCCAAGCCCGTTCCGGGCAGGGTCAAGGTCGAGCGCGCAGCCATAGGAATGCATCGAAAGCGTGTTGAGCCCGCGCATCAGCCGATAATTGAACGAGCCGCCATTGATGGAGACGCCCCAGTGATCAAGCGTTTCCTGCCTGCCTTTGGCTTCCGCCATCAGCAGATCGAAAAACCGGGCGAAATGCGGGGCCGCGGCCCGGTGGAACATCAGCCCGCGCATGGGCTTGCCCGCATAGGTCATTCGGAACGGAACGGGCAGCAGAACCATATTCCGGGCATACCAGCCGGGCGAGACGACGGATGGATTGCGCCCGCGCGGGTCGCCATAGATCGAGCGCCCGGCCAGCACATCGGATTGCGTTGGGAGCATGGCCTTCCTCATCGATAGCTGATGCTGACAGCGCCAGCGTCAAACGTGTCGGTTCCGGTGCGGGTAAGGCGAACGCGGTCAAGTGTTCCCGCAAGAGTTTTAACCCCGCCACCGTGAATTGAGCCGGAGTTGCCGGCTGCCGAAAGCATCATGCCTACAGACGCGGTCCATGTGTTTCCGCTTGCGCGACGGAGAAAGAGATTTCCATTGCCCAAAGCAGGTTGCGAAAGATTTGGTGTGACAATTACAAACCCGGATGTTGATGTTGCTTGCCAGTTTCCAAGAGTGCCGGAATCAATACCAAGACTCGTTGATGTATACCCGGTATTCTCAACCCCGCCAGAAGTCCCCAACTGCACTAGAAAATCATCAGTTGTCGTGAGGGACACACCCATAAAATGCACCACGATTTCATTGATGCCCGCTGGCAATCCCGTGAAATCGAACTGTGTGCCGCTGGTCGTGGCTTGCGATGCGACAAGGATGATATTCCCGCCCCCGAGCGGGGTTCCAAACCCTGCCGCAAGAGCCGAAACGTCAATATTGCATCCGCGTTGCGTGCCGCCCGTCTCGCCGATCTGGAGCAGGTTGCCTTCAAGGGCGATGCGCACATCACTCGCCAGCGTGTTGCCGGAGGCGCCCCTCTCAAGGTCGATGCGCCCGCCCGAGGCGGCGCCGCGCCGGCGCAAGAGCAGCGAATTGCTCGCATCCGGCGTGCCGATTTCAGCGGAGCCGCCGATCGTGGTGAAGCCATCCGAGCGGCGGATGCGCATGCGCACCGCGCGACCCGTGCCCGCATCTGTGTAGCTCGCGATCTCGAAGTCGGACCCGGCATTCGAGCCGGATTCGGCGGTGCTGTTGCCAAGCGGCATCTCCCATCGCAAGCTGCCATTCGTGGAGCCGCGAAGGGAGAGAAACTGGCCGGAGGCGGTCTTGTTCAGCACAAGAACCGGCGTTGCCTTGGAGATCACCTGGTCGGCGGTGAAGGTGTTGGCGGCCGAGGCCGTGGTGGCGGTCGCAACCGCCACGACATCCGAAAGCGGGTAAACACTTGGCTGCGTGGCCGCCTGGCTGTCCGCGCCGAAAAGAACGGCGCCCGCCGGAATGGTGCTGTCCGGCGCAAGGGTCTTGAGATCGATATCCATGTCAATTGCTCCAGATCAGGAAGCCGGCGCCCCATGTGATCTCGATGCCGGTGCCCCACACCAGCCGCCCGGCGGGCGGGGCATCGGGCCGCAGGCGCCGCGTCAGCGATGTCGTGGCCCTGGCGAAATTGCGGGAAAGCGAGCCGATCATGCGAAACCTCAGGATGAAAGCGCCTCGGCCTGAACCGTGACTTGCGTTGCCGAGAGATCGGTGCGGCGAACCTGGATCTGGTTGGCGTTGGTGATGCCGATGATCATGCGCGCCGATCCGGTCGGGATAGGCATGCCAACGCCCGCGGCGCCGCGTCGATATTCGATGGTCGTCCCGCTGTTATTGACGAGATCGAGGGAGGTGCAGGCCTGCGCGGCAAAGGCCGTCCAGTTGGCGCCGACCGCGGCGGTCGTAACGCTCATGATGGTGGCGCTGGTTGCGACCGGCAGGGAATTCCGGCTTTCGACCGGCACGCGGCCGCCGGCGGCCAGCGTGAGCGCCGCGCCGGTGACCGGATCCGCCAGGGCCTGCAGGTTGAGGTGAACGCCAAGGGCGGTCTCCTTGGTCCGCAGCGCCTGCAGAAGGCCATTGCCGTCCTTGATGGGAACATTATCGGGCATCGGTGCGCCTCAGGGTGTCGGGAAAAAGGGCGGGGTTGATGCCCCGGAAAAACAAAGCCCCGCGAGGAGGGCGGGGCTTCATGCGGGCGGGCGTGGCCGCGGGTTACCCGACCTTGATCAGGCGGGCGTGCTGGATTGTTGCCGATTGTGACGGGACAAAGTTTTGCGCGGTGCCGGTGCGGTCGCTTACGCGGATTGTCCTGCCGGAAGCGCCCCTGAGGGCAATGCCTGTGACCGAGGTCGATTGCCAGGTTCCAAAGCCAAAAGGATCGACGCTGTTCAAGTCGGCCGGGAATGACCGATCCATGGGCGCAGTCCAGTTGGCCGTCCCGATCCTGCCATTGCTCAGAACCTGGAAAGGAAGGAGGTATGTCCCGATATCCGGCTGCAGGGCGGCAAGGTGCGAATTCCGAAAGCTTCCGCTGAATTCGAAGTCAACGAAGGGCTGCGGATAGGTGTTGTTGTTCCTGAAGAGCGATGCGCGGTGGTTTGCCTGCGTGTCCGCGCCAGCCTCTCTCGGGTGCAGGGTCAGGCGGGCCGCGTCGGGGCAGAGCCCCAGGATCTGGAGTTGATAAACCCCCGAAGTGAGATTGTCCCAGACGACATCGGTTGCAGTAAAGCTGGTCGCGGGGACGACCAGCGGCTCGACGCCCATTTGCGCCAGCGTGCGCCATTGCGGGGTCGTGCCGCCGGTAAGAACCCTGTCGGCCGAGCCGAGCGAGCCGGATGCCTGGATTCCCGCTTCCGGCGCAAGGGGGGTGGGGAAGCTCGAAACACCCGTGGTTGGGTTGACGGAAAGAACAGTCGTCGGGGATGAGGCGAAATTGTCAAGCGAATGCTGCAGGAGGAACGAGCCGGTCGCCCCGGCATTGCCCTGCTTGACAAGCCGCCATGCACCGCCGGCCTCACCCCATCGAATTTCGGGAAAGTTGTAGGAAAGCCGCAACAGGCCAGCCATCACGTCGCCGGCCTTCGCAACCCTGCCGTCGAGCGCCGCGAGGAGGCCGATGACATCGGCCATCGGGTGTGTGTGGCCGGAGGCGGCGGTCACGCCGGCCAGCGCAAGGAAGCGCGTGCCGTCATGCATCACCTCGATCAGCCGGCCATTGGTGAGGCCGCCGGCGCCCACGCTCGCGCCATCCACGAAAGTCAGCGGGGCGGGTGCCAGGCCATCGACCGCGATTGTCACGGCGGCGGTGGAATCCGCCTCCACCATAAACCGGATCGGAACCCCGAGAAGCTCGGAAAGGCTTGCGAAGGCGGGGTTGAAGTTCAGCGTGATGGCATTCGCCGTGCCGCCCACAGAGGCAGTGGCAACCAGGTTGGCGCGCTGCGAGCGGATGGCCCGGAGCAGCATGTCATCCGAGTTGTTTTCCAGCACTTCGCCGGCGCGAAAAATGGTGCGAAGCTGCGCCAGAAACGCATTCAGAAGGGCCGAGCGGATCTCGGTGCCATCCCGCGCGGCCTGGCTGGTACAGTCCTGAAACCAGCTATCCGCGTTCAGGATGCTCGGGGTGTAGGTCGGGCGCGTGGTCGTCGCGCGCGCCGCGCCGAAGGCGGCGGGGCCTAGTGCGTCTGCCATGGGATTTTCTCACTCAGAGCATGGGAAGATATTGCGAGTTCCGCCCGTCATCGAAGGAGAGAGACGGAGACGGGGCGGGAGACGGGGGCTTTGCCCGCAGGACGAGATCGGCATGAGCCGGCGCGATCAGCCGCAGGATGCAGCGGATGGCGGAGAGTTCCTCGTCGCAATTCAGCTGGTCGCCGGGCAGGAGAAGCCCCATCAGCGGCGGGCTAAGGCCGCTCGGCACATAGGATGGAGAGGCGTCGAGATCGACCGTCACCTCCCAGGCCACGCCGTTTTCCGCGCCCGCGATCATGGTTCCGGCAAGGCCCAGGCCGCAGGCGCAATCCTCGACATTCGTTATCCATTGCTCGGCGATGGCGATGCTCCACCCCCGCGCGGCGGCAACGCCGATGGCATAGAGCGCCGTGCTGTCGCCGACCGCGTTGGCTTTCTCGCAGGCCGAAAGGAAGGGCCCGCATGCATCGGGCAGGCCATATTCCAACTGCCAGAGATCGCTGGTCTCGCTCGCGGTCGAGCAGAAGAACTCATCGACCATATCGCAAAGGCGGCGATGGGTCGGCCCCGCGGCCCGGCCAAGGCCGCCGAAGAACCGGCCCATGGTCGAGCCTTCCAGCGCATCAAAGCCGCCATGGCGCCAGGCATCCCCGCGCGGGCGCAAGGCCGCGGCCGAGAGGGCGACCTGTTGATCGGTGGGGCAGAAGAGTGGCATCAGACGAAGCTCACGATTCCTGGGACGGCGACCTGCCCTTCGGCCGGATGGATATCCGCCACGGGGGCGAGAACCGTGTGGCGCTCCTCCCCGCTTGCATTGGCGATGGCCTGCCAGATCCATGAGCGGGAGAAGATCGTGGGCGTGGCAAGAAAGGGCATTGACCCATGCGCCAGCGAAAGCCCGGATGGCCGGGATTGCCGCGCGAAGGTGGCCGCGATCTCGGTTTCCACCGCGCCGCGCACCTCCGGGGTGGCGGGAGTGAGGCCGGAGATTGCCACATTCACCGCGACCGGCTCGGCAATCCTCACCACCGGCAGGCCGGCGCCCGGACGGGATGAGGCAAGGGCGGTTTCCACGGCGAGGCGATCCGCCTCCAGCGGGATGCCATTCGGGCGGGCAAGATCGAAAAACGGATAGACGACCACCGTGCCGCGACCCGCGGCGAGCGGATCGATATAGGCGCGCGTCACCCCCGGAACCGCGAGCGTATAGCGCAGCCAATCGGCCGGCGCGCCGGCATGTTCGGGGAAGGCCTTCGAGAACAGGAGCCGGGCGCGATAGGCTTCATCCCCCTCGATATCCGCGCCCGCGCCAAGCCCCCCGGCCGCAACGGCGGCGGTGATGCTGCCGGTAATGCCGGATGCGGGCGAAAGAACCGCGCCGGGGCCGGTATTGCCGGCAGCACCCGCCACCTCGGCGACAAGGCTCAGGGTTGCCGTGCCGGCGCCCGCCAGCACCAGCCCGGCCTGCACGACATAGCGCGCGCCATCCGAGCGGGAGAGAACCGCGCCGGTCGCGATGCTTGCCGGGCCGGTCGCCTGGATGGTCGCCAGGCCCTGTGCCGGCGAAGGCGGCTTGCGGGGAACGGCCGGCTTCATCTCGGCGCCGTGCCGGTCGAGAAAATCATCGTCGCAGGTCAGAACGAAGCGCTGGCGCACCGCATAATCGAAAGCGCCGTGCAATTCGTGCAGGTGGCCGGAAAACACCTTCGCGACCGGGTAGAGATTATTGCGGGCCAGGGCGGCATCCGCCCCGCTGATGCTGGCATTGAACCCGCGGATCACCTCGGTGGTGATGTCCTGAAGGGTCGGTGTCGTCCACATCAGCGCATCTCCTGCCAGAAGCGTTCGTATTTTTCCGCAAAAACGCGCGAGCCGTCGCGCGCATAAAGATCGATCCGCAGCCAGACGCCGCGGCGCGGGTTCTCGATCAACCCGGCGCTGGCATCCACCCGCGCGACGACTGCCTCTTCGGTCATCCAGGCCAGGGCCTCGAGCGCGTAGAGGCGCGCGAGCGCGGCGTTTTCCTCGGTCGCGACCTCGTTGCGCAGCAGCCAGAGATGCGAGCCGAGCGCGCGGGGCTGCGCGCCCTCCTCGGCCACGCCGTCCCCCCAATAGCCGCGCCGGTCGGTGACTTCCGGGCGCCAGCCCTCCGGGGCCCGCCGATCCGTGAAGAGCGAAATGATGACGGCCGAGGCGAGCGCCTCGCGCGAATCAAGCCCGCCCGGATTGTCGGCTTGCCCCAATGGAACAACGCGCCAGTCGGCGAGGCCTTCCGCGCCGTTCCAGAAACTCGACCAGAACAGGCTGGGCGAGCGCGCGGGCGCGGGCGGCAGGATCGCGTAGGTCATGGAAAGCCTCAGCCATTGGGCGGGTCGGTATCATCGCCGCCGCGCGCGATGCCCGAATGCGTGTGCGTGGCGCCGATATTCTTGCCGTTGTGGAAAATGCCGCCCGCACCTGCCTCGATGACGCCGTAATCGCCTTCGAAGCGCAGGGTCTTCGCCTTGATGACAAGCGGCACATCCGGCGCCGAAAGTTCAATGCTGGAATTCACCATTTTCAGCACGTTGCCGTGCTGATCGTAAATCGCGGTTCCACCCGCCGCGAGATTGCGCGGGCGGTTCGGCGTATCAAAGCCGAAGGCGACAAGCCGGTCGCTTTCGCCCATCCGCATCATCAGCCCGACCGCATCCTTCGGCGGATGCGAGGAGAAGCCGTGCATCTGGATGCGGTGGACATCCGTGAAGGTTTCACCGGCAAAGCCGCGGAAGCTCGCCTTCTGGAATTCGCCGCCATCGTCGAAGGCGGTCAGGCGGGCGCGGGTCAGCGCATTGGCATCGCGGAACATGCTCAACCCCTGTCGTCGCCACCGGCGCCCTTGAGCTCGAAGCCGCCCGCGCTTTTCCCACCCTTGCCGCCCTCGCCGCCATGGGCGCGGGGGTCCACCAGTTCAAGCGTGGCGGTGGTTTTGTCGCCCTGCTTGAAGGCAACCGATTCCAGCATCATCAATTGCTCGACGCCAAGATCGTGCAGGCTCACGGGAATGAGCCGGCCCGGCGTCCAGAGCGTGCCGGCAACATCGCGCCAGCCCACCACCGTGACACTGACCGAGGTTCCGCGACCCGCCGCGCGATCCCGGTGATGCCGGGCGCGGGCGCGGGCCTCGTCCCGGCTGATCTGCTCGGGCGGGGTGATGACGCGCAACCGGGGGCGGGAGACGCCGGAATCGCGCGCCTGCTGCTCGATCTCGAGCTCGGCCGGCGCGAAGCCGTCCGGTGCCTGCGCCCTGATCTTGTATTGCGAGAACCGCTTCGATTCATCGAGCGTGGCCGAGGCGTCCACGATGGCAGGCCATGCCGCGCCATCGATGATCGCGCCGGCATGCATTTCCTGCGGCGGGCCGGCAAGCTTCAGGTTGCCCTCCGGCGTATCGGTGATCCCGACACGGTCAACGCGTGCCAGGCGCTCGGCGAAGGTAAAGATGCTTTCGCCCGGGCGCAGCCGCGCCAGCTTGCGCTTTGGCAAGGTGGCGTCGGTTTCCACCGAAATGCCGAAAGGTTCGGCCAATTCGCTGATCATGTCGCGCGCGGTCTTGTCGCGCATTTCGCCGGTCTTGTGGTCGTGGCTCGAATCCACAAGGTCACCGGTCTTCGAGCGGCCGGAGATCGAAAGATCCCTTTCGTCGCCGGCAATGCGCGGGCTTCGCCTTTCGACATGGCCCGTCAGCAGCAGATCACCGCCGGAGCCCGGCCCGAGTGATGAAATTCCATCGGATGCCCGGGCATGGATGGTGCAGGGCGGCGAGCCGGCCAGGGTATCGAGAAGCTCACGCTGGCCCAGAAACGGGTGCTTGATCTTCGCATCGAAGCTTCGCGCGGTTTCCTTGCGGGAGACGTTGAGCGCGAAGGTGATCGGGCGCAACTCTATTCCGCCCGCCGCGATGGTGATGACCTCGAAGGGCATGGATCAGCTCGCAAGGGCCTCGAATTGTTCCGGCAGGAAGCCGGGATGCGTGGCGCGCGACCGGGCGACCAGTTCATGGGCCCTTCCGGCGCTGCCGTAGAGGTTCCACGACCACACGAGAGAGGGCAGGCGGCGCATGGCACTGACCTGCGCCAGGGGCGCAAGGGAGGCCGCGCGGGCCGTTGCGCGCTCCGTTACCACACCGCGCAATTGTGAAAGGGCGCGGTGCAGGGGCAGACCTTCCCGCCCCAGGCGGGAAAGCGCGTCTTCGAAAACCGCGGAGGCCAAAGCCCGCGCGGCTTCCGCCGCCGGGCGGTCCACCCATTCGGCGCGGGCCTGGGATTGCCCCATCGCGAGAGCGCGCAAAGCGCCGATCATCCGCGGGGCATTGGCGTCAATCGCGGCAATGGCGCGACCGACCTGCGAGACATTCTCGACCCCGGCAACAGCTTGCGGCGCGCCCAGGAGGCGCAGGGATTCCGCGAGGCGCGAAGGCTCGCTTTCATCGCCAAGCACGATTGCGGCATCCGCCAGCGCGCGGCCGAAAATTTCAGGCTGTGCCTGCAGGCCGGGAAGGGCCGCAAGCGCAAGATCGAGCGCGGCGGCGACCTTCGCGGCCGCCGGCGGGTCCAGCCGGCCCAATGTGGCAACAGCCGAGAGATCGGCCACCACCGAGGCGGCGGCATCGCTCGCGGCTTCTTGCGCGGCCGGGAGGGTTGTGACGAAACCGGAGGCAAGGGCTGCGGCCAGCGGCACGGCCGCGCCGGCCAGCGCATAGATCCTCTGATCGAAGGCGAAGGCCGAAAGCCCGGCGACGAGGGCCGCCGGTTCGGCCACGGCCTCGAGCGAGACCACGAGATAGCCGAGCTTGTCTCGATCAAAGCGGCGGCGCGCCTTGGTGAGGCGAACCGTCGCGGCGGGCTGATCGGGCAGGATCAGCGCGCCGAAATGCAGGTTTTCCGCCGCGGCGAGCAGGGCATCCGCCGAATAGGCATTGGCCCCGACGCAATAGGCCTCGACCTCGTATTTCCGGGCTGCCGGGCCAAAGCTTTCATTGATATGCGCGCCGCCGGGGATGAGCGTGGTGGAAACCCGGTGGCCGGCTTCCGCATCGCCCGTCAGCACCCAGAAGGGGATGCCGTTGAAGCTGGCGCGGCGAAGTGAAAGCTGGTCATAGGTCATGGCGCCCCCTTACGGAGGCAGGGTTTCCGCCTCCGCATGGTTGAGGAACTTCAGAATGGTGACATGCGGCACATAAACCGCGCTGGTCTTGACCTCGCCGAAACTTTGTTTCGTGCGGGCCGTCTCTGCACCGTCGAGCAGCAGGAAGGCGCAGCGCCATTCCTTTTGCCAAGGCGTGCCGGCGAACACCGAAGCCAGAAACCGATGCTCATTGGCAATCGCCACATAACTCTTGGCCGGCCCGGCTTGCGCCAGAAGGCCATATTCCGAGAGCCGGCGCGCAGCCACCTGATCGCGCATCGCCAGCGTGAGCATGTGGCTGATGGTCTGGCCATTGCCCGCAGCCGAGCGCAGCAAGCGCCGCAGCGCGCCACCGGGGTTCGTGGTCGGGTTTTCCTCGGTGGCCACCACCGAGAACTTGCGGATCTTCGGCAGGCCCTTTTCGCGCTCGTAAAGCGCGCGGGCTGCCTCGACCCCGTAAAGGTCTTTCACCACGCCAAGCATGCGCGCCGCAGCGTTGATCTTGCCGACCGTGTTGCCCCAGATGCGCTCATGCTCCGAGCCCGGCAATTCCGGCTCGGGCATCTGGTAACCGCCCGTGAGGCGGATGCTCGGCAGAACCTCCGCCGTCACCCACTTGCGGAAGCGGTGCGCCACAGTCCCCGCCTTCACCGCATCGCGGCTGCGCAGGATCAGCGTGTAAAGGCCGGACTCCGAAATGATGTTCGTCTCTTTGCCGACCACCCCTAAGTTCAACTTAGCCCTCTCATCCTCATCGAGCGCCTTCAGCGCCTCGGTCGGATTGGTCAGGCCCAGCGCGCGGCACACATCAGCGGCCACGAACCACGGCACCTCGTCGCGCATCAGCGCGCGCACGGCGTTGGTTTCGAAATCGAAGGTCTGGAGCGCGCTCATGCCAGCACCTCGCGGGCGAGGATGGCACGCGCCCGGCTTTGCACCGTGCCGTTGAGGGCAGGGGCAGGCGGGCACCAGCACACCGGCATGTCGCGCTCGGTTTCCCCCATGCCCATGGCGCGCAAGGTGTTGCGCACCTCGGCTTGCAGAAACCCGAGATAGGCCTCGAGGTTCACCGGCTTTTCAACGGCAATCGCCGGAACCGGAGCCGCCAGCAGGGCAGCGCCTGCCAGCAGGTATCGCCGCGAGGGCGTGAATGTGGTATTCGGCTTGTCAGCCATGACGTGATCCTCAGATGATCCGTTGCGGTTAAGGCCGGTGCGGAAGTTGGCGCTTCCCATCGGCCTGATTTTTTGATAACTCAAATTCTATGAGCGATCAAGACATTTCTGATAACAAAAAACGGCGAGGGCGCCCGGCCACCGGCACGGGCGAACTCATAGGGTTGCGGTTGCAGCCCCGCCTTCTCTCCGCGCTGGATGCGTGGATCGAGAGGCAGCCCGAGCCGAAGCCGGGCCGCCCCGAGGCGGTTCGCCGTTTGCTGCTTTCCGCCCTCGGCCTTCAACCCGAGAAGGACTGATCACTCCACCTCACTCATGGTTCGGCCGGTGGGGAAGCCCCGGCCGATGCCGCGCATTGCCGAATTCAGCCGCTCAAGATCGGCAATTGCCTGATCGACTCCGGTTTTGACCGAGGCCGCGAGAGCCGGGCCCGGCGTTTTTGCCGCCGCAGCTACATCATCCAGAGTGTTTTTTACTGCCTCGACCTTGGTGACTGCGTCGTCGAGCGGCGCCACGTCGAAAGAGCCGGGTCTGTTCTTCCGCTCAGGCGGAATGGGCAGGCCGGGCAACGGTCTCGAGAAGCGCGGCGCGCGATCCTGCATGTGGTGCGCCATCTCGCGAATTCTTGCGAAATCCGCCACATGCGCACCGGTCATGCCGAACAGGGTAGACCCCCTGTTCGCCGGGTCTTTGTTGAACGCGTCAACGCCGTCCGCAATCGACCGCCCGATTTCTCGGGAGAGTGCGGCCAGTTCTTCCGGTGTTGCGCCGGCCGATTGCTGCCAGCCCGCAAGGTTTCGGCGCAGGGTTGCAAGCTTCTGGTCACGGTCCGCGCTTTGCGGCATCGCCTCCAGCTTGCGAATGGCGTCCTGGTTGACGCGGATATGGCGGCCCGCATGTTGGTTGGTCAGGGCGAGCCGTCCCGGCATGTCGGCAAGCGTGGTTTCGTCGGCCCCGCGCTGAAATACATCCCGGCGCTTGGCCAAGTCGCGATCCAACGCTTCCCGGTAGTCTTTCACGCCCTGGCCGATCGCACCCAGAATGCCGCCATCCTTCGCGGCGGCGCGCATGCGCTCCATGGAGGTCGCCATGGATTGCAGGTTATCGGCCGCATTGGCGAGGTTGGGCGATGCAAGATCGGCCAAAAGCGCGCCGGCCGCCTGCCGGGCGCGGTCGCCAGATTCGGAAAGCCGGTCCAGCGTGGCCTGCGTGTCGGTGGTGATCCGCTTGAGGTTGTTCGCAACCGCGCCCTGGCTGTTGTTGATCTTCTCGATCAGGCCCGGAAGCTTGCCATATCCATTGAGCAGGGCGCGTATACCGCGCGCGAATTCCTGATCGGAGAACAATTGCGGCAATTTGGACATGTCGCCCTTGAGGGCTTTCTCGGAAAGCCTGACAAAGGCATCAATGAGGTTCTCGCCATTCTTGCGCGCGGCGGCCATTTCCTTGCGCAGATCGACGCCCATCTTCTTGAACTTGCCGGCCGTCTCCTCGCTTTCCATCTTCTGGAAGATGTTGTTCGCGCTTGCCGCAGCCTCCTCGGCCGTGCCGGTGCCCGCGCGGATCACCTGGAGCATCGCCACCATATAGGCGAGACCCTTCTTGCCCTCCATGCCAACCGCTTTCGCGGCCGGAGCCATGCTCGGCAGGTAGCGGGCCATGTCCTTCAGTTCAAACTCACCCAGTTCGCCGCCGCGGGTGATCATGTCCTGCGCGGCTTCCAGATCCCTGATCTGGATGCCGAGATGGCGTGTCATCGCCTGCGTGGTATTGGCGATGTCGCCGGTGGCCGCGCCGGAGGCCTGCGCGGTGCGCGTGATCGAGGGCAGCATTTCCATCGAGCGCTGGAAGCTTTCGCCGGAGGCCGTCAGAGCCTCCATGCCGTCCTTCAGCTTGTTGATCGGCATGGCCGTTTCAACCGCAAGCCGGCGCATTTCGCCAAGGCCCTTGGCGATTTCCTCCGGCGAGGCATTATCGCCGGTGATGCCGATGCGCGTCATGTCGCGGTCGAGCCGGGCGAAGTCGGTCAAGGCGCGCCTGGCCTGTTCCACCACCTGATAGGCGGCAAAACCGGCCGCGGCCGCCTTCATCGCGTTGCCAATGCCGGCCATGCGCTCTTCAAAGGCCCGCGCCTTTCCAAGCTGCTCGGAGGCCTGCTTGAACCGCCTCAGGTCGTTGATCGCCGAATTGATGCCCGGGCGCAGGGCGTTCTGCGCGGTGATCTTCGCTTCAGCGCGCACAACGGTCGCCATGGCTCACCCTCTCAGGATGCCGAGCCAGCGCAGGGCATGCGGCACATTCATGCGTTCAATTTCGGAAGGCGGGAGCCCCGCCTGCACCAAAGCGCGGATCAGGGTTTCGACGTGGTCCGCGCGCTGCGAAAAAAACCAAGGATCGCTTCCTCGATCGCCATGCCGAGCGCCATGTTCGTGGCGCGGGAAACGAAGTCCCAATCATGCCCGGTGATGAGCAGGCGGGCGTAATCCTCAACCAGCGGGCGGCTGACCACGGGCATGGTTGCCTTGTCGTCGATCACCCAGGTCAGCGGGTCGCCAAGCCGCATCTGCTCGCCGATGGTCGGGCGGCGCACCACAAGGCTCTTTTTCGGCTCGGCGCCATCGGGGATCGGTTCGGCGAAGTCGAGCCGGACCGATCCATCGGGCAGGTCGCTGCGGTTGAGCGCCTCAGACATTGTTCACCTCGCGGCCCTCGGCCCGCACCATCATGCCGGTGACTTCGCCGGTATTGAGATCGGTGGAGGCTTCGCCGATGAAGACCGCGCGCGAATAGGTGCGGATGGCCCTTTCGCCCGCGGAGATCACCGAGATGCTGGCCGGGGCGGCGCGGATCAGTTCATGGACATTCACGAGGTTGTTGCTTTCGTCGCGCGCGGCAAAGGAGATCGAAAGCTCGTAAGCCCGCGCGGTAAAGCTGCGATCGAGGGAACCGTCATGGTTGACGATGGCCTCGGCGCTGACGGGCGACGAAATTTCCGTGGCGGTGCCGCGCACCTTGATGTTTCGGCCATCGGTGAGCCGGATCTTCAGCAGGCCATAATCAGCCATGATTTGTTCCTCTCAGAAGGGAAAACCCGCGCTCTGGCGCGGGCCGGTGGGGTGCCTTGCGTTCGGCCCGGTAATCAGGCCCGGCAATCAGGCTCGAAACGTCGCGTTGATCGCCAGGATATCGAGCGGGTTCACCACATCCATGTTGCCAAGGCCGATATTCACCCGGCTGCGCTGGGTCACGTCGCGCTCGACGACCAGGGCCGCGGCGAAGGCGCTGCGGTTTTCCATCAGGCCGCGATCAACAAGATCACCATAGAGTGCGATCAGGTCGGCCTTGATGTCGGCCGGGGTGGAGATGGTTGGCACGTTGGCCGGGTTCTCGTCCGCAATCGACTTGTTGGCGTGGCGGAAGGAGAGGCCGGCCCGCATGTAGAGCAGCGCGTGAAGCGCCGCGAATATGTGTTGAATTTCGCGGTAAGTGGTGTCGGGCTGGCCGGCATCATTGTTGCGGCGCATGGTGATGAGCTTGTCGATCACCACTTCGCCGCTCGCGTTGACCTTCCAGGTCGAGATGCCGGAGCCGAGAAGCGCGTTGCGGGTGGCGTAGCTCGGCCAGGTCGAGCGGTCGCGCGGCGGGCGAATGCCGTCGCCGCCAAGGTCGCTCTGGTTGCGCGTGACGTTGCCGGAGGTCGAATCGCCCAGCCAGGGCAGGACGCGACCAACGAGGCCGCCCAGCCATTCCCAGGAGGGCGTGGGCGAGGCGAAGCGGCCGAGCACGGTGATGTGATCGTCGTTCTGCGAAAGCCCCAGGGTCGTGAGGTTGCCGATTGCGTCGGTCCGCACGGTGAAATAATGCCCGTAGAGTTGCTGGTTCCATGCCCAGCGGCCGGTGAGATCGGAGAGGGCGGATTTCGCGGCCGAGATGCTCGCATCATCGCCGAAGGGTGAGATGATCGCATGAAAGGGAAGATCGCCCATGGCGGCCAGCGCCGCGTTGATATTGGCGGCGCCGGTGGCCGTGGCGGTCTGCGCGATGGTGAGGGTGGTGGCGGTGAAGAGGTTGCCGGGGATCGAGCCGTCAACGGCAATCTCGATCTCGTTCATGGTGATGCCGGCATGGCGGGCCGTCAGCGTCACCACATTGCTGGCGGCGGCGGCCGTGACCGGCAGATACTCGAGCGTGACCGGATTGACGAAGGCGTTGATGGCGGCGGCGAGGTTGGTGGCCGTGGTCGCCGCGGCCTCGGAGGGGGCGACGGTGATCGAGACCCGGCGACCGGCGATCTCGATGGTGGCCAGGCCGCCGGCACTTGCCAGCGCGCCGATGGTGGCCGTCCATGCGGCGACCGTGCCGGTGGCGGGAATGGAGACCATGTAGATGGTGGCGGCGGGCGCGGTGCGGCGCACCTTGCGGAAGATTTCATAAAGCTGCGAGCCGTTGCCCGCAAGCTGGCCGGCCTCCTGCACGGTGGTGCAGATGCGCGGTGCATCATTCGCGAGCGAGCCGGCGGATGCCTTGTGGCCCATGACCAGCGCCCAGGACACATTCTCGGACTGGCCGGCGCTGGAGCGCTCGATGAAGGTGCCCGGCGCGAGCAGGCCCGAGCCGGGGATGAAATTGAAGAGAACGGGCATCGGTCACTCCTTGGCGGCGGGCTTGGATTCGGGTTTCGGGGCGGCGGGCTTGTCCGAAACCTCGATCAATGTTCCATCGGCCAGGCATTGGCTCCAGAACGGGTGAAAGGGGTCGATGTCGATTGTCTCGGCGGCCGTCACGACGCGGCCGGAGACGCCCGGCCAGGGCAGGAGCCCCTGCGGGTTGGAAAGCTTCACTTTCATGGGAAGGTCACCGAGGCTTGCTTGTCGCCGCCCTCGCCATTGGCAAAGGCGGGCGGGTTGGCGGAACCGCCTTCACGGGCAAGCGATGCCGCGATGCGGAAGGTTTCAAGGTCTGCGAGGCTTGCCGGCTCGGCCATCGCGGCCACCAGGCGCAAGCAGGTATCGAGAGCCGCCGAGCCGCGGGGCAGGCGCTGCGCCACTTCGCGGAGCGGCGAGGGCAGGCGCGCAAGCCCGCTCTGGCCCGAGGGGAGATGCTCCTGCTGGCGGATCGTGCAATCATATTCAATGCGCCGGGCCGAAACGCGAACGCCGAGATCGGGATCGCGCTGCGGCTCGGAGGATGCCTTCGAAATGCCGATCAGCGGGATGGCGAGCAGGCCATCCATGCGCGCCCATTCGATCCTCTCATGGATCTGCGCCTCGATCAGGTCAAGCATGGCCTCGGCTTCCGCATCGGTCTGCGGCACATCGACCAGGAGATTGCCGTCCTCGTCTTTTGCGGAAAGGGGCAGGGCGATTTCAATGCCAAGGGTGCATTCATCGATTGAATCGCGCGCCATGTCCTGATCATCGCGCGCCTTGCGGCTCGCGCCGTCGATATAGACCGCGACGAAGCATTTTCGCGTGCCGTCCCAGCCATCGAAGGCGCGATCAAGCGCGGTGTCGATCACGCGGCCGCCGGCAAGGGTTGGCCAGCCGGAATCGATTGCGTGCAGGGCATGCGGGGCCAGATCCTCGATCACCGCGAGGCGCAGGGCCGTGCGATTGAGTGCCATGGGTTCAGCCCTTCAGGGAATAGGCGAAGGTGATGCCGGGCATGTCACCGGGCATGGTTTCGCCGAGCTCGTATTCAAGCTCTGGCCTGTCATCGAAGGTCAGCAGGTCGCCCTTGCGGGGCCGGACCTCCATGCCCTCGGGGAAGGTGACGAGGAACCGCGCGCCGGTGGGGGCGATGCGCATCATGCCGGGATTCCGGCCAATGCCATTATCCGCCACGTTGAAACGCTCGGGGAATTCGGTGCGCACCACGCGGCAGGCAACCTCCGGCCGGGCGGGATCGACATCGACCACGCGGGCCGCATTCGGCCCCTTGCTCATGTTGATCCGGCGCGGCAGGAGCCGGGCCGGCTGGCCATGAAGGGTGTGAATGACGCCGGAAGCGAGGGCGGCAAGCCCGGAGAACGGAGAGTTCATTCTATCGCCCCCGGCGCATGCCCCAGAAGGATGGCGGTCAATTCATGCGCGATGCGCGGGCCGAGGCGAGCGCGGGCCTGATTTTCCCAATGCGCGGCAGGCCCCTTCGCCACCATGCCCTCGGGAATGCCGGGCCCCTTCGGACTGAAGCGCAGGGCTTTCGGACCTGTGCCGATGCGTTCGGCGCTCATGCCCCGTTTGGGGCCGAAGCCGCCGCGACGGGAGGGGAAGCGGCCGCCAAGGTAAAAGGTTTTTGGGACAACCTTCCGCGAGCCAAGCCAGAAGACGTTCAAGCCCGATGGTGTTTCTTTGGCCTGGTAGAAAAGCAGGTCCAGCCCTTTTCCGAAGCCGGCAAGGGAGTATTCAAGGCGGGCGGCATTCGCGCGGCGCACCGATGTTCGCTTGCTGACCGCCGCCACGGCGCCAGCTTTTGCGTGTTTATGCTTGCTAATGCCCAAGACCTTGCGCACTTCGCGCAAGTATCCGTTTTTGACCACAGTGCCCGTGCGGTTCAGCGCGCGGGCAATGCCGGTATTCGCGGAGGGGCCGGCCGCCTTCACCAGGTTATCGAGCCCGGTGATTGTGGTGTTCGTGCTGAAAATGAGCATCAGCGCACCCTGGCGAGAATATTGGCGACCTTCGCGCTGATCTGCCCGGCCGGGGGCCTGGGCAGGGCGGAAAGTGAGGCGGCCGCCGAGCGGGCCACCGCGCCGGAATGATGCAGGGCAGCGCGCACCTGCCCGCGCGCCAGCGCGCGCCCGGCCTCGGAGAGGTGGGCGGCGCGCTCCGCGCAAGAGGGGCAGCGCGCCATGATCATGCCACGATGCCGAGGCGAACCGGGATGGTCGCGTCGTTGGTGCCAGCCGCCACCGAGCCTGCATGCGTGCCGATGTGGATATTGCCCGAGGCGACGTTGGTGATGACGCCGGTGGCGGCAATCACGAAGAGCCGGGCGCCGGGGGCCGGGGTGATGGTAGCGGCCTTCTGCAGGGCGAAGACGCCATCGGTGCGGCCATTGAAGAGTTCGGTCGCGTTGGCGTTCGTCATGGCGACGACAAAGGTGTCGCCGATCATGTAGCCGCGACCGGCGACCACGCCGCCCGCGGGGGCGACAAATTCGAGGGTCTTGCCCTCCTGAAGGAAGTTTTTCGCCATGGTTATTCTCCGGGTAAGGTGGGAAATGGCCGCGGCAAGGGCCGCGGCGGGTAAGGTGGGAAATAGCCGCGGCAAGGGCCGCGGCCGGGGTGCAGCTTACGCGCCCGGGTTGCAGAACGCGGCGCGCCAATCATCGCCGCCGATGCCGAAATCATGCTCGACCGTGACGCGCATGCCCTGGCTGCCGAAAGGCTCGTCCATCCGAACGCGCGGGGCGGTGAAGCCTTCAAGCAGGCCGTAGCGGAAATTCGAGCGCGCCGAAGGATCGGTGAAGAGCCACCAGCGGTTGCCGGAAAGCTGATTGCCGACAACCACGCGCAGGCCCGAGAACACGTTCACGCTCTGGGTCTGGTTCGCCAGGATCGTGGTCACGAGTTTCTGCGCTTCGGTTTCCTTGTCGGGCGAGCAGAGGATGAAGGAGGCCGGGGTGTAGAGCAGCGTGTTGCCGTCCACGCTCGTGTATTTGCGCATGGCCGCGCGGCCGGCGCTCAGACCGGCTTCGTTGATGGGTGTTGCGGTGCTCGCAAGGTTGTTGCGCTGGGCGTGGAACATCGCGCCGGTGGCCGGGTTGCCGGCCACGAGCGGCTCCAGCAGGTTGGGGCCGGCGCCGGAATTCAGCGCAAGCTGGGCATAGGCGAGGTTCTCTTCGAGGAGCGCGATGGTCTGGCCATAATCGGCCAGAACCCGGCCGAGCGCGCCGAGGCGGTCATTCACCAGAAGCTGGCGGGAGAAGGCGAGGCCGCGCGCGTAGGAGGCCACCGCGACGGTTTCCTTCTTTTCGCCAACCGTGCCGAACCTGATCTCGCCGGCCTCGCCGACGCGCTGCAGCATCGGAAAGTCGCCGATATTGACCGTGGTATGCGGGCGGAAATCGACGAAATCATCCCGGCGCGCCCATTCGCGATAGGTGGGCGTGAGGCGCAGATAGCGCTGGCCGATCGAGACATTCAGTGCCGATTCGAGGATGATCGGAAAATCCGAGGTGGTGTGCATCGAGCGCTCAAGAAGCTGCTGGCGCTCGCCGAAGGTTTCCGGCACGCGGCGCACGCCCATGCGCTCGGCCGCGAGGGCCACAAGCGAGAGGTCCATGTAGGGCCTGGCGTGCTCGCTGACCTGCCCCTCGCCAAAGCCCATGCCGCGAATGATGGCTTCCTGCATGCCGAGGCGGCGGGTTTCCGTCTCGTCCTGCTCGACGCGCACATGGCTTGACGGGCGCTGACGCTGGGTAATCTGACCGAGCACGAAGGCGCGGAACGCGTCGAGCGTCTCGCCCTGCTCGATGGCTTCGACGCTGCGGGCGGAATCAACGCCATGCTCCTGAGCAAGGCGGGTGATTTCGGCCACGCGGGAGCGCTCGGCGCGCAGATCAGCCTGCGGAGCCGGGGCGGCACGGGTTTCGGTGTTCTGCGCGTTCACGGGCTCTTCCGCCGCGGCGCGGTTCTCATTGTCCGGCATTTCGGACTCCTGGGTAATGGGCGCGGCGGCCCGGTTGAAAACGATGGGTTCAAGGTCACTGTCGGGCGCGGAACGGGTTTGGGCGCCAGCGTCGGCGCCCACCACGACAAACGAAAGCTCAAAGGGCATCCAGCGCGTGACCCGCATCTTCCCTGCCTCGCCGACGCGAACCGGGTCGATGTATTCCGCCTCAATCACCCGGTAGCCGACCGAAATGTTCCGGATGATGCCCTCATTCGCCATCCCCCACATGCGATCAGCAGCAGGATCAATGCCAGGCGAGGGGAACCGAATGGTTGCCCGTCCCTCCTCCCCGACGATCCATGCCCGCTCGACTACGGCGACTTGATTGCGCGTGGAGTAGGTGTCGTGGCTATCGACGACAGCGGCGCCCGCGCTCAAGCGCGTGAAGTCGATCGCGCGCTGGGAAACCTCGAGCTCCTCGTCGAAAGGAAGATATCCCTGTCCGTCGCGCCACACGCGTCGGCGGACTGGCGCTCCAGTCGTCCATGTCACCTCAATGGTGCGCGCAGTCACGTCGGCTGTGTTGATCGTCGCAAGGCGCGTCTGGGCGCCCATCATGGCAAAGTGCGCGTTCATGCGGGCTCCTCTTCATCCGGGGTTTGGGGTTGCGCGGGCTCCTGCACGGCCTGGCCGGTGCGGGTGCGCTGGCGCGGATCGAGATCGAAAATCAGGCCCTTGGGGTCGATTTCCGCAAGGAAGGTTTCCCAATCGGCAACCACCTCGCGCCAGTCGCGGCCCCATGCGCCGATGAAATCCTGCGGCGACATGCGTCCGGCGCGCACCGCGAGGATATCGGCCTCCAGGTCCTTCTTGGGGTCGATCGGTTCTGGCGCAGACATCACGCAACGACGACGCCAGCCATGGCGACGACGCGGCAGCACGCCTGCCAGAATGGCAAGCTCAACCCAGCGGTCGGTGATGCGGCTCAGAACCTGCGGTTCCAGCATGTTCCATTGCAGATCGGCAACCAGGCGCCGGAACTCGATGTTGCCTTTGCGGAGACTGGAATAATTCGCCTGCCGCAAATCGCCGGTGATCTGGTCGTAAGTGCAGCCCACACCCGCCGCGATGCCCTGCAACGCGGCGATGGCGACCGGCTCGAAGCTGGAATTCCCGGCCGGGGCAAAGCCCTGCATTTTCTCGCCGGCCTTGAGCCGCGCGATCATGCCCGGTCGCAGGCCGATTTCATCGAGCCCCGAGGCGGGGCCGGTGGCGGCGGAAGATGTGGCCTCCTTCGGGAGGGGGCCGGCAGCAGCATCGCCGCTTTCGATGAAAATCCCGATATTCGCCTGCATCCGCTCCTTCACGACGAGCGAATCCATCAGGTCCGCGAAGTCGCGGGCGGTTGTCAGCACCGGCGAAAAGGCCGGCACGCCACGCAATTGGCCGGGGCGCAGGCGCCGGTAAAGATGCACGACATCGCGCCGGGGCACGAGTTCGGAGGTAAGGCCACCCGCAATCGCGTGGCCCGGCTCGCCCGGTGCCATGTTGTGCAGCCAGTAACCCACGCGGCGATCATTCGCGCCCAGTTCCACACCCAGGCGGGCGCGGGCCTGGGCATTGGTGAGCGCCAGGCGGTCGCGTTCGTGGTCGATCAGGTCGCCCTCGCCGACATGCAGCGCCATAGGCACGCGGCGCGCGCCCATCTCGCCGAGGCTGAGCGCCCGCATGCGGATGATGGAATCGCCGCCCTCCATGGCGGCGCGAAAGGCAAGCGACACTTCGGACAGGAAGTTGCCTTCCTCCTGGATGTCGGCATGGGTGGTCCATTCGTCCCAGAGATTTTGGGCGATCTTGTCGTCCTTCGCCGAGCCGGTATCAAAGCGCACCGTGAGATCGGTGCCGATGACATGGCTGGTCAGCACATCAAGCGCGCGGGGCCCGATCCATGAATTCCGCACGAATTCGCGGCTGCGCTCCCGCAGGATGGGCAGGGCGCGGGCAATTTCGGCGTTGGCGGAGCCCCTGCCCTGCCGGAAGGAGGATGTGCGGCGGCCGACCTGCGCGGCATCATACCCGCGCAGCGCGATTTGCGCGCGGGCGATGCGCATGGCATAGCCGGGCATGAACATGCCCAGCGCCCTCAGATAACGAGACATGGGGTCAATCCCGGCTGTGCGCGGTGACAAAGACGCGCGATGGCGCGGCCGCCCCGGCAAGTTCGACCTTCAGGCGCTCGATGGTGGCTTCCAGATCGGCGCGGCTGCGGAATTTCACGCGCTGCGTGACCTCGCCCTGCCTCACCTCGGTTTCGAGCGCGCCGGTCGCAAGCGCGGCTTCGAGTGCATCGATCTGCGCTTGCGTGGCCATGGATCACCTCAGGAGTAAAACGCTTGCATTGCCGCGACATGCTCCTCGACAACGGAGAGGCATTGATCGTGGTTCACATCTGCGGAAATATGCCTGGCGTATTTTTGGACACGGCCACTTTCGAGCAGGACATCCGCCCAGAGCAGGCGCTCCCCGTCTTGAGTGGTGACGCCCCAATCAAGAAGCCTGTGCCGGGACGCCGGGGAGTTCGAATCGGCCCTGATCTCCATTTGCGTGGCCATGGATCACCGGAATCTGGAATTCCACCTCTCGCCATCATCGGGCGGTCGGCGGTAGGTTTGCGTTTCGGGTTCTGGCTCGGCGGCCGGTGCCGTGAAGAGGTTCTGTTCGCGGGCCTCTTCCGGCACGCCACGCAGGAGCGCGAGGGCCTTCCAGTCCCCCTCGGTGGTGCCGGCCGTGAGGTGCTCGAAGAGCGCCATGTTGCCCACGCGGCAATCGAGGAAGTGGTTTTCCCGCATTTTTCCCCACTTCTTGCCGGTGGGCACGCCCTTGAACGTGATGTCCACGAGGCGCTCGGCGGTCAGCTGCTTGAAATATTCCTCATCCGCCCAGGCCGGGAAATGGCAGAAGCCGGCCGGAATGGCCGAGAAATCCGAGGATTTCCGCTCCTTGCCGAGCATCGTGTAGACCTGCGCCTTGAGCGGCCATGTGCCGATGATCCAGAGCCGGCAGCCTTGCCGGATCTTCTGGCCCGCCACGTCGATATCCACCAGTTTCGGCTGGCCGATGGCGGGGCGTCCCCATCCATCTTCGCCCTTGCTCGCAAAGACGAGATCGCGGCCGGTTTCATGGTGAAGAGTCTGGTTGCCGCGCACCCATTGCGCGACGATGTGCTGGCGGAAGCCGGCATCGACGCCGATGGCATCAAGGCGGCGCTCGCGCCCGAAGGCATCGGGGAAGCGCCGATCAATCGTTTCGGCCCGCAGGCGCTGAAAAACCGGGTTGTCCGGGCTGTCCGTGTCGCCGCCGAGATAGAGCGCATCAACAAGCCAGGACCGCCGATCCGGCGCCCATGCGACGATTTCCAGCCAGATGCCGCGCATCTGCACATCGGCATAGGATGTGAGAACGAGGCCATCCGGCGGCACATGGCCGCGCTTCAGGTGCTCCTCGCGCCGGGCAAGCAGCTTTTCATGATCCGGCGCATCGCCCCGATACTGGAAGGGCAAGCCCAGCACCAGGTTGTGAAAACCCTTGAGGCCGATCTCGCTCTTGCTCGACGCGATGTAATCCGAAGCGATAGCCTCGTAACTCATCATCAGCGATTCAAAGGCGCTGATATGGAAGCCGGGATGGCGCTGCCCCTCGGGCTGCGTGGCCACCCAGCGCGCGCCATTCTCCGGCCGCAAGGCAACGCGCCGCTCGGCCTCGCTGATCTCGTGGCCGCAACCCTCGCAGATGTAGCAGGACCGATGCGGGGCGGCCTCGTCGACCCGGAAATTCTCGAAGCGATGATATTGCAGCGTGCCGCATTCCGGGCAGGCAATGTGCCAGAAGCGCTGATCGGACCGCCTGAACGACCGATCAATGCGGCAATGCCCGGGCTTTTCGCCGAGCGGGTCGCCGGTATCATATTCCGGCGTGGAGATTTCGAGGATCTTCCAGTCGCCCGAGGCGCGGAAGGCGGTGAAGCGACCGAAGAACAGGTCTTCGGGGTCTTGCGCGCCGGGAATAGGCTCCCACTTGGAGAGCTCATCCTTGACGCCCTTTTTCACGGTCTTGGACGAGAGGTCCATCACCGAATTGGCGTTGCCGAGCCAGAGCCGGCCACCGCGGGTGAAAACCTTCTCGTAGGTCGTGCTGCCCTGGCCGGAGCGGCTGACCGTGGGCGCGATGAGATTGCGCTTCAGGCGCCGCTGCATGGCGTCGATCAGCGGTTGCAGCTTGCCGGAATTGAGATCGCGCAGGGCGTCAATGCCCGGCACGGCATAAAGCATGTTCGCCGGTTCGCGATCCGCGACATAGAGCACCCAGGCGAGTGCTGCGATGGAGGCGCCGGTCTGCTGGCTCTTGCGCACCGTGACGAGTTGGGCCGGATGGTCCTCCGAAAGGCAATCGAGGATATCGACCAGATAGGGCGCGCCCCGCGGCGACCACATGGAGCCGGCGAGCGGGCCATCGACCAGCACGACATTCTTCGCGGCCCACTCGCTGACCCGCATGGGCGGCAGCGGCTTCAGCAATTGCGCAAGCCGCTGACCGATCAGGCGCATCGCGGAGGGATGCGTCAAAGTCATGGTGGACTCCGTCAGCCGAGGAGGTCGTCCTCGTGCGTCAAGGTTTCATCGCGGGCCGGGGCGGCTTGCGCCAGGGCGGCGCAGGCCTCGGCGATGCGGGCGCGCATCTGCTCGTTGGCCTTCCTCGCCGCCTGCCGAACCGCGTGCATGTCGCCGCGCCCGTAAGCCGCGATCAGATCATCCAGAAACGGCAGGATATCCACCTGCCGGGCGATTTCCTCGGCGAGGCGGGAGGCCGCTTCCTCAACGCGATCAACGCGCACCAGCGCTTCGGCCTCGGCGGCCAGGCGCAGGCGGGTGAGGCGTGTCGCCTCGATGATCTGCTCGCGGCGCGCGCCGTCCAGCGTGGCGTTGCCTGCAAGGGCGGTCGCATCGGGCGGTGAATGCTCGCGCAGTTTCGTGCTGTCGCCATGCGTGTGACGCAGGCGGTCAAAGCCTTCGCGATCAACCCTCGAGACCCGGCCGCGACTATCGCGCTCCACCGGCAGGCGGTGCTGCTCGATGAGGCGCTGCACCATCTTCGAGATGGCCTGCTTGGTCTTGCCATCCCGGGCGGCGAGTTCGCCAATCGTCATCAGCGCGGGCGCGTGGGTCATGGCGGGGCTCGCGGTGTCAATCGCTCCTATCACGCGGATAGCATTGCGGTTTGTGTCAATCGGCGGGCGGGGCTGTCGCCCGTGTCAACCCGCCTCGAAAATCAGGCCGACTGGAAAAAACGCGGGCCGCTTTGCGC